>Ga0326597_10001015_pt1 | contig 46873 bp, 42 predicted proteins | sample RVTome_12_FD_203789 | JGI IMG/M metagenome (GOLD analysis project Ga0326597, IMG submission 203789) | Soil microbial communities from uranium-contaminated site in the Upper Colorado River Basin, Wyoming, United States - RVT100D185 | ecosystem: Environmental > Terrestrial > Soil > Contaminated >...
TGGTCGCTGGGTCAATCGCGTCGCACGGTGGAACGGCGATCAGTGGCTGCCGTTGGGCAAGGGGATTGGCGTCAACGATGGCGATGTGTATGCACTTCAGGTCATTGGAGGCGTGCTCCATGCGGGGGGTTCCTTCGCCCTCTCTGGCTCCAGCGAACTCTCAAACGTGGCGCGATGGAACCCGGCTATTGAAGAGTGGCTCCCGGTCGGGAAGGGCACCAACGCGGCCGTGAATGCGATGACACTCTGGCAGGGAAAACTCATTGTCGGCGGGCTGTTCACGCGGGCCGGGGGAATTGCCGCGCATTCACTGGCGCAATGGGACTCCCGATCCTGGAGTACCTTGGCTGGCGGCGTGCGAAACAGCGGCTGGGTTGGAGTGATGATTGAGCATCGCGGCCAAGTCCTCGCCGGTGGGTTTTTCGCACCGTTCAGTGATGGAGAGTTTCCATCGCTGGCCTGGTGGGACGGCGCGCGGTGGCGCGGCTTGCCGGGTCGAAGTTCCGTAAAGAGCGCAGGGTTCTACTCGCTGGCGGCGTACCGCGGAGAGTTGATCGTCGGCGGAAGCACCAACTTCCATGGTGAAGGATTGCCGCAGCATCACATTGCGCGCTGGGACGGGCGGCAATGGCACTCGATGGGCGAAGAACTCAGCGGCGACCCCCGAACCATGCTCGTCCACGACGACCAACTCATCGTCGGCGGCAACTTCTTCTATGTCGGCGACAAGCAGGTCAACTTCATCGCTGCGTGGGATGGGCGCGAATGGCACTCAATCGGAAACGGGCTTGACGGCTCGGTGCGGGCGCTGTCGATCTATGACGGCGAATTGATCGCAGGCGGCGGATTCTACCGATCGGGTGATGGCGAGATCGTCAATAACCTGGCTGCGTGGGACGGGCAGCGGTGGCGATCGCTCGGCGGGGGAGTGCGCAGCGCGGTTCACGCGATGACGCTCTATGGCGATGACCTGGTCGTTGCGGGAAGCTTCACTTGGGCGGGTGGAGATCAGATGGGGCGTATCGCCCGATGGGACGGAGAGCAATGGCATCCGCTCGGCGAAGGTATGGACTGGACAGTGGAAGCACTGGCCGTCTACAACGGCGATCTCATCGCCACGGGGCTCTTCACCACCGCCGGCGGCAGGACCGCCGATCGCATCGCACGCTGGGACGGTGAGCAGTGGCGACCCATGAATGAAGGACTGGGAAGCGGAGCGGGGTCTTCACTGCTGGTCAGCGGCGGACGACTGCTGGTCGGCGGCGGGTTCGTCGAGGCCGACGGAAGGAACGTCAACAGCATCGCTCATTGGCGCGACTGCAATCTCGACATTCAATTTGACGTGACCGCGACGTGCCCGAGCGGCGGACCGGTCGAGGCCTCCTGGACGGGCGCAACTCCTGATGGCAACGTGGCGATCATCTTCGCTGCCAATACCGGCAACCTCGCCGTGCCCTACGGCCCGTGCGCCGGCACGCGACTCGGACTCGGCTCGCAGGGCATCCGTCTCGCCGCGACCGCCCGATCTGATGCGCAAGGCGCCGGTGCGATCCAAGGCACCGCCCCGCCCGCCGCCTGCGGCGGCTCCCTCCAACTCCTCGACCTCGCGGCCTGCGAAACCAGCAACGTGGCACGCATCGAGTAGTCTTTAGCGCGTCGGCCGCGCGATTGTCATTCCCGCGCAGGCGGGAATCCAGTTTCGCAGGACACGAATGTTCCGGCCGCCGGCATTGTCTGGTCGAACCGCAACACCTCGCTGGATGCCCGCCTTCGCGGGCATGACGGCGAGATCGCGAACACCCCCGAATCGATCGCGGTGCGCTGGCCCGCTGCGCGATCGCTCGCTACCGTCCTGCCCTCATGAGTTCCGATTCGAAAACGGTCGTCCGCACGCGATTTGCCCCGTCGCCCTCGGGGCATCTGCACGTCGGGGGCGCCCGCACGGCCCTGTTCTGCTGGGCCTATGCCCGGCAGAAGGGCGGGCGATTCATCCTCCGCATCGAAGACACCGACCAGAAGCGCAGCAGCGACGCCGCGAGCGTCGGCTTCCTGCGCGACCTCAAGTGGCTCGGCATCGAGTGGGATGAGGGGCCGGAGTTTGTCGACCGCGACGGCTCGCGCTGCGGCGGAGGCGAGTACGGGCCGTACTTCCAATCCCAGCGACTGGACCTCTACAAGACCTACCTCGATCAACTCGTGCGCGAAGGCAAGGCGTACTACGCCTTCGACACGCCGGCTCAACTTGATGCGCAGCGCAAGGCGGCGCGCGCGGCCAATCGGAACTACCGCTATGACCGCACGGCGGCTCTGGCGATTCCGAAGGAGGAACGCGAGCGACGCGCCGCCGCGGGCGAACCGCACGTCATCCGCTTCCAACTCCCCGATGAGCCGATCGTCATCCGCGATGAGATCCTCGGCGAGGCGACGATCGCTGCCGAGCAACTCGATGACTTCGTCATCTGCAAGGCCGACGGGTTCCCGACCTACCACTTCGCCGTGGTCGTTGATGATGAACTCATGCAGGTCACGCACGTCATCCGCGCGCAGGAGCACTTCATGAACACGGCCCGGCACCTGCGATTGCAGGAGGCGCTGGGCTTTGGCCGGCCGGTCTACGCGCACCTGCCACTGATCTTCAACCCCGACGGATCGAAGATGTCCAAGCGGGACAAGGACAAGGCGCTGCGGGCGGCGGTGAAGCAGAACCGGGCGCAGTTCGAGAGCACGTTCCCGCAGACTTTTCGGGACGAGAGGGGCATCACGGCATGGCTCGCTGACAAGGACTGTCAACTGGACATTGACACGGCGACGATGCTCGCTGACACGCTCGGCATCGCGCTGCCCGAGATCAACGTCGATGATTTTCGCCGCAGCGGCTACCTGCCCGAGGCGCTGTGCAACTACCTCGCCCTGCTCGGCTGGAATCCCGGCGGCGACGTTGAGAAGTTCGACCTCGCGTTTCTCGTCGAGCGTTTCAGTTTCGACCGCGTGATGAAAGGCCCGGCGAAGTTCGACCGCGCCAAACTCCTCGCCTTCAGCCACGACGCGATCCAGGCCATGCCGACGGAGAAGTTTGTCAGTCACTTCCGCGCACACTGCGCTGAGTTCCATCCTGAGTTCATTGAGAAACTGACGCCTGAGCACTTCGATCTGCTCGCGGCGGCGAACCACAAGCGCTCCAAGACGCTCGATGACCAGGTGCGTTCCAGCCGGTTCTTCATCGAGGAGGATGACTCGATCGAGTACGACGCGGCGGACAAGAATCTGCGCAAAGTGATGTGCGGCGGCGAGCCGACGGGTCGCGCGCATCTCGAAGCGCTGCGGCCCGTGCTGGAGAGCGTGAGCGACTGGAGCGTGGCGGGCCTGGAACACGCGATCGGGGATTACGTGCAGCAGCACGCGAGGGGCAACCTCGGCAAAGTCGCCCAGCCCCTGCGCCTCGCGGTGTCCGGTACGACGATCTCGCCTGCAATCTACGAGACTCTGACGATCCTCGGGCGCGAGACGACGCTCAAACGCATGCGAAGGTGCGTCGAGGCGTTCGCGGGCGCGTGATCGCGCGCGGAATCGCGATCGCACGGAAGCGAAGGCGCAAGCGGTCTCCACGTCTCAGTGTGTGTGTCCCCTCTTGGGCGCCTCGTTGAGATTTCGCGCGGAGCGCCGCTTGCGGTTTCGCGTCTTCGCCTCCTCGACTCGTGCGCACCTACGATTCCTCCCTATGGAATCCACACGATCGCTCGACTTCATCCGCGCGATGATTGCTGAAGACCTCCGCGCCGGCCGGCACGGCGGGCGCGTCATCACGCGCTTTCCACCCGAGCCCAACGGCTACCTCCACATCGGGCACGCCAAGAGCATCTGCCTGAACTTCGGCATTCCCATCGAGTTTGCCGAGCAGGCGAGCGCCGAGGCCCGCTGCAACCTGCGCTTCGACGACACGAATCCGACGAAAGAAGAGCAGGAGTACATCGACGCCATCAAGCGCGACATTCGCTGGCTCGGCTTCGACTGGGGCGAACACGAGTACTACGCGAGCGACTACTTCGAGCAGTTGTATGAATGGGCGGTTCAACTCATCAAAGACGGAAAGGCCTATGTCTGCGACCTCAGCGCCGAGGCCATCCGCCACACGCGCGGCACGCTCACCCAGCCGGGCACGCCCAGTCCGCACCGCAACCGCGCGCCACAGGAGAATCTCGATCTCTTCGCGCGCATGCGCAAAGGCGAGTTCCCCGACGGCTCGCGCGTCCTGCGAGCCAGGATTGACATGAACGCGCCCAACCTCAACCTGCGCGACCCGGTCATGTACCGCATCCTCCACGCGCACCATCCGCGCACCGGCGATGCGTGGTGCATCTACCCCATGTACGACTACGCGCATGGACAGAGCGATTCGATCGAGACCATCACGCACTCTCTCTGCACCCTCGAGTTCGAGGATCACCGGCCGCTCTACGACTGGTTCATCGAGCAGTTGGGCATCTTCCCGAGCCGGCAGACGGAATTCAACCGCCTCAACCTCACGCACACGATCGTGACGAAGCGCAAGTTGCGCACGCTGGTGGAAGAGGGGCACGTCGCGGGGTGGGATGATCCGCGCATGCCGACGCTGTCGGCCCTGCGGCGGCGCGGCTACCCGCCGGCCGCGATCCGCGCCTTCTGCGACGGCGTCGGGCTAAGCAAGCGCGAGCAGTCCATCGAACTCGCCCGCCTCGAGTTTCACGTCCGCGAGGAACTCAACCGCACGGCCGATCGCGTCATGGCGGTGCTCGATCCGCTGCGACTGGTCATCACGAATTACCCCGAGGGCCAGATCGAACAGATGGACGCGGTGAACAACCCGGAGGATGCAACGGCCGGAAAGCGCACCGTGCCCTTCTCGAAGGTGCTGTACATCGAGCGCGACGACTTCATGGAGAACCCGCCGGGCAAGTTCTTCAGACTCGCGCCCGGGCGCGAGGTGCGCCTTCGCTACGGCTACTGGGTGACGTGCATCGATGTGGTGAAGGACGCCGCGGACAACGTGACCGAAGTGCATTGCACCTACGACCCGCTCACGCGCGGCGGCGACAACCCGCCCGACGGCCGCAAGGTCAAGGGCACCATCCACTGGGTCAGCGCCGCCCACGCGCTTGACGCCGAGGTGCGCCTCTACGACACGCTCTTCAGCAAGGAAGATCCCAACGATGTGCCCGAAGGGGGCGACTGGCTCGACAATCTCAATCCCGATTCGCTCAAGGTGGTACAGGGAGCGAAGGTGGAGCCGTCGCTGAAGGATGCAAAGGTGGGCGCGTGCATGCAGTTCGAGCGCCTCGGCTACTTCTGTGTCGATCCCGATACGGCGGCGGGCCGTCTGGTCTTCAACCGCACCGTCACGCTCAAGGATTCGTGGGCGAAGGCGCAGAAGGGGTAGACGTCGCGGGGAGAGCGCATGGGCAATACCGCACTGGCCTGATCGCTTCTTGTACGGTAGACTGGCGTGCGTTTCCTGAATGACCAATGGGCTTGCAGGATTGTGCGCGAGGCGCCTGACGATGGACCGCATCGACCTTCAACGGCTGGCTGAGACGCGGCTCAAGGATGCTGAAGTGCTCCTCTCAGCACAATGCTGGTCGGCTGCGTACTACCTGGTCGGATACGCCGTCGAGTGTGGACTCAAGGCATGTGCGTCGAGGCAGTTCGGCGAGCACGTGGTACCTGAGAAGAAGCTGGTCAGCGACTTCTACACGCACGAGATTGAGCGTCTGTTGAACACATCGGGCGTGAAAACCTCGAAGGAGTTTCGCGCCGTCGCAGACCGCGAGTTTCGACTCAACTGGGCGACCGTCTGTGCATGGAATGAACAGTCGCGCTATGATCATGCGATTTCCGAGACGATGGCGCGTGACATGTACGCGGCCGTTGCCGAACCGGCGAGCGGAGTGCTTTCATGGCTGAAGATGGTGTGGTAAAGGAGCAACTGACCGCAGAGATGATCGAGGCGGGTGCGGAGTTGACGCAATCGCTCGATGATCTCGGGCTGCCGGTGCAGGCCGCCTTCTGGCTCTTTGACCCGGAGATCAACGAGTGGCGGCTGGTCATCGCGTCGTCCGAGGCTGCGGCCAGGGGGCCGCGCGCCGTCTATGGCCGCATTCAGGAAGCGCTCGATCAACTCGGCGCGCAGGCGTCTGCCGCTCCCTTCTCGGCCATCCGGGTCGTCGAGCCGGGGGCCGAACTCGTGCGACTCCTCGGGACAGCGGTACGAACCGGATCGGGGATCGGGCGAATCCGATTCCAGAAGAACGTCATCAACGGGCACTTCATCGACGACGCCCTGATCTACCGCAGCGCCGGCTGACACACCGGTGGCAGATGGCTCACACTGTTCGTACAATGTTCGGATGCCGCGCCCGGCGAATCAACACGGTGGCGACGAGTGCGACTACCCCGATGTCCTGCCCGATGGGGCCGTGCGCGGGCGCGGGGCGGCGCTCAACCCCGGCAACCGCTACGTCGGCAGCGATCCCAAGCGCGGCGTCATCAGGCGCCTGCACGTCCTGGGAGAACATCTCGACGAGGTGCATCGCGCGCGATTGAGTGGCGACGGCGAAGGCTGCGCAGCCGCCTCGCAGGTCCGCACCGAGGTCCGGCCTGACTCGACGCGCACCATCATCAACCGCGTCGATTCGCCCGACATCTCTTTTCACTGGTCGATCAATCCCTACCGAGGCTGCGAGCATGGCTGCATCTACTGCTACGCCCGCCCCGATCACGAGCGGCTCGGATATTCGTGCGGCCTGGACTTTGAGACGAAGATCATCGCCAAGTTTGAGGCGCCGCAACTCCTGCGCCGCGAACTGGCGCACCCGAAGTGGCAGGGCGAGACGATCGTCTTCTCCGGCGTGACTGATCCCTACCAGCCCGTGGAGCGCGAGCATCGCATCACCCGTGGCTGCCTCGAAGTGATCGCCGAGTGCCGCCAATGCGTCGGCATCGTGACCAAGAGCCGCCTCGTGCTGCGCGATCTCGATCTGTTGAAGGAACTGGCGCGGCACAATGCGGTGCGAGTCGGCCTGAGCGTGACGACGCTGGACAATCGCCTGGCGTCGAAGATGGAGCCGCGGGCTTCGAGTCCGGCCGAGCGGCTGGAGACGCTGGCCGCGCTGCGCGACGCGGGGGTGCAGACCTTTGCGATGCTCGCGCCGATCATTCCCGGACTCAACGACCGGGAGATTCCCGCTCTGCTCAAGGCGGTGTCGGAGGCGGGGGCGCCGAGCGCCGGCTACATCCTCCTGCGCCTCCCGCACCAGATCAAGGCGCTCTTTCTCGACTGGTTGAATCGGCACTATCCGGACCGGGCGGGGCGCGTCGAGTCGCTCCTTCGCCAGGTGCGCGGCGGGCAGTTATACGACCCCGCCTTCGGCGTGCGACAGCGCGGCCAGGGGCCGATCGCAGCGCAGATCAACACGCTCTTCGAGACCTTCGCGCGGCGTTATCGGCTCGATGGCGCCATGGCGCCGCTCAACCGCGGCGCCTTTCGCCGGCCCGTCCTGACCGGGGATCTGCCCGGCGATCGCGCGCCGACCAGTGGGCAGTTATCGCTCTTCGGCGACTCGACCTTGGAGCAGGGAAAGACCTGCGCCTAGGGCGGGCTCTTTCCTGCGCGTCAAAGGCGGCACATCTTCCGCCCATTCGCTGCATCCGCTGCTTTCGCAGCGCGTTGCAGTCGAGATTAATGGTAGAGTTGTCTCCTGGAGGGCCCGCCTTACGCGGGCGGAACTGACCATGCGATTGATTCTCGACAGCCTGATGGCCGTGGTGCTCGCGGCACTGTTGGCGGGAATCCTCCTCCATCAGCGGCACGAGCAACAGCAGCAGCGCGACGTGGAAACCGTCCGCGCCAACGTGAGGCTCATTCAGCAGCAGATCATGCTCCAGTCGGCCCTCGAGCGCGTCCCGCGCAACGAGTACGGCTTCCCGATCACCATCGATCCGCAGTGGTTCGGCGACCTGGTGCCGCGCAATCCGCTTCTCGGCCTCGATCATCCCTGGATGGAGGTTGCCGGCCCCGATGAGGCGCGCCTCACCCACCCGATCGTCCGCACCGGCGATCATCCTTCGACCGCCTGCTTCTGGTACAACCCCATCACCGGCACGGTCCGCGCCCGCGTGCCGCACATCGTCTCGGATCAGCGCACGCTGCACCTCTACAACTTCGTCAACGGGTGCGCGCTTCCCAGCCTGTTCGCGAGCGGCGGGTCGGCGTCAGGCGATGGCGCGATGCTCACGCCCCGGGCGCCCGCGAAGGCGCGCGCCGCCCTCGACGTCGAGGTCGAACTTCTTGCCGCGGCCGATCGCTGAAGCGCCGGTGGGTTTCCACGCACGTTGCACGGAGATGAAGGAGCCGCCGCGACTGGATCACCAGTCGCAGGAGTCGTCGCGATATCGCCTGTCGTATCGAGGCTCATTGCGATAGCCGTCGTCATCGTAGCGTGAGCGGCTCTTGCTCTTGTCGCTCTCGTTGCCGGCGGCATAGCCGACACCCAGGCCGATGGCGGTGCCGATAAGCGTGGCTTCGGTGTTGTGGCCGATGGCTTGCCCAGCCAGGGCGCCCAGTCCGGCCCCGATGAGCGCCCCGCTCTGGGCGTCGCTTTCACAGCCGGTTGCCAGCGCGCCGGTCAGGGCGAGTGCCGCGGCCATCGCCGCGTGGCGGATCGAGAAACTCGGATGGGTCGATGTGCGGTTCATGTTCGTACTCCTGCATTCAAGGGCGGATTCACGACGGGGATGCGATGCCCAGAGGGATCATCCCGTCCCAAGAGTGATGCGCTCCGGCGGGTCGATATTCCAACGGCGGGGTACACATCTTTCGCTACGGTTGAACCCCCCCAGGCGTTCAATTTCGGTGGCGATCCCGCCCGGACGGTGGTCGGGAGGGGCGATACGATGAATCGCGGCTCGACCTCGACCCCGCCCATCCCAGGCGATTCGGAGACTCAATTCAATGGCCATTCAGAGCAGACTCGCCACGGGCTACTGGATGCGGAAAGTCATCCTCACCGCGATCTTCTTCGGCTTTGGCTGCTGGGGCGTCTACGACGGGTGGAAAGCCTGGCCGAGACAGAGGGACGCGTGGAAAGAGTACCAGGAGTTCGAGCGCCTGGAGGAATTGCGCCGAGCCAGCCGCGATGAGGCGCTCATGGGCGAAGACCATCGCCGATGGGAGGCGCTTCGCAGCAAGTACCCGAAGGCCCCGCGCCAGCGCTCCGATCTTGATGTCTCGATGCAGCGCTGGGCGATCGTGCCGATCTGCTTCTCCGTCAGCGGCCTCTTTCTCATCACCTGGGCCATCTCCGCCAAGCGCCGCTACACCTACAACGACGACGGCAGCCTCATTGCTCCTGAAGGCGCGTTCCGCGCCGACGAGATGACCGGCATCGACATGACCCGCTGGATGTCCAAGTCCATCGCCATGCTCGAGATCAAGGGCGGCCCCAAAGGCGGGGGTACGGCCGTCAAACTCGACGCCTGGATCTACGCCGGACTCGAAGAAGTCATCGAAACGCTCAACCGCCGCTTCCATCCCGAGGAGTACCGGGGCAACGGCGGCGAAGGCGAATCCGGGGCCGATGAGCGGGACGTGATCGCCGAGTCCGAACTCCCTGATTCACTCGACAATGGTGACAGCGACGAAGAAGATGCGGCAAACGCGCCTGAACCCCGCGCGTAGGCCGCGGTCCCGGACCCAGCGATCCGTCAGCCACGCGCCTCACGCCGGGGGAAAGCGAGGCTTCCGAGCGCCGCCCCGGATTCGATCATCCTGCAACCTTGCACCGTCCTGTTTCACGGCTCATCCGACGCGCCGATGAACTCCGCGATGCTGGTGCGGCCGATGACGGTGATGGTGACGTCGGGCGAGATGAGTCGAAGATCGCCGGCGTCGCTCACGACGACGAGATGGGTGCGCGTGTGGCCGAGGATGAGGTCAGGCTCGGTATTGCGGCTCCCGTCGGAGTTGAGAAAGAGGCTGCGGGTCTGATCGATCTGGGCGGCGATGGAGTTGGTGATGGAGGCGGCGGCGAAGAGCGCGGCCACGGCGCCGGCCGCGATGACGAGGGTGAGGGCCCGGAGCCAGAGCATCGATCGCAGTCGCGCCGCGACGAGCAGCCAGAGGACCGCCGCGCCGAGCGCGATGAAATCGACGCCCGCGGTGACGCGCACCGCCGCCAGCCAGGCGTTGAAAGGCTCACCGGTCCACGGCATCAAGTCGTCGAGAAGTTCGCCCGAGCGCGACGCCACCCAGCCGATCTGAAGCAGACTCACCACGATGCACGCGATCAGTCCGAGTGCGGACGCGGCGGCGACCGCGGCGCTCGGCTCTGAGTCCTGCGATGAAGCGCTTGGCAACTGCGAACCGAACACCACCAGCGCCAGCGCTCCCGCGCCGGCAATGACGAGAAGCAGCGCGATGAGCAGAGTGGCGGTGTCGCCCAGGCCCGCGTCGAAGATGCGCTGCGGCGCCGCGAGGAGGAGGCGCACGCCGTCGGAGAGGCTCGAACCGAGTTCGCGCTGAAGGTCGGGCACGCCGACGACTTCCGCAAAGCCGTGGCGGAATCCGATAAGGCCCGCAAGGGGCACGGCGACGAACGCGCCCGCGACGATCATGAAGACGCGCAGCCACGCGGTCAGTTCGATGACGATCGGCGGCGAGGCGCCGTTGAGGTTGCCCCGATCCGCCTCCGCTCCGGGCGCGGTGGAGCGCGACCAGATGTAGACGCGCATCGGCGACTCCGGCCGCGCACGCGGCCGCACGCGCACCGCCGGCCGGGCCCGCGATGCGGCTTCATCGCCGCGCTGATCGGCGCTCAAGGAAGATCCTCTCTCGTCTCAATGACGGTGCGCCGCTGCCGGTCGTAGACGCACAACTGCTCCGGCCCCTCCTGCCGCGCCGTCTTGTGTGAGCCGTCGCAGTAGGGGAGGTTCTGCGACAGGCCGCACGCGCAGATGAAGATCGGCTTGTCCTGCGGATCGATCCGCACCGGGCCGTCGGCGTCATGTCGAACGAGTCGCGGCATGGCAGTGGTCCTTTCGGGTCTGAGGTCTGAGTGGTCTGCGCCATCACGTGCGTCGCGCCATTCATCCGTCGGTCGGATCTGCGCGGAGTCGTTCGAGTCGGCGTGCGACCTTGCGCTGCTGGGCCGGGAGATCCTCGGGATGCAGGTCGGAGGGGAGTTCGGTGAAAACCCGATCGAGCAGCGCCTGGGCCTCTTCGAGTTCAGCGATGGTCGTGCCCTCCGCGAGTTGAACCGCTTCGCTGTAGAGATCAAGCAGCGCCTGGTGCTCAGCGTTAGGCTCTGCGGCGGCCAGCGGCGGCGGCTGGCCCGGCGCCGGCTCGCCCGCCTCTTCTGCCGTATCCTCCTCGGCTGGATTTGTTTCCGGCGCCGCGGCTGCGTTCGACTCCCCTGGTTCAGTCGAAGGCGTGGTGAGAGCGCCTCCGTCACCGGTTCCGGGAACATGGAACGGCAGCGCCAGCGCCCCCGCTTTGACAAGAACCCACAGGAGCACCGCCGCGGCGACGAGAATCGTGAGGCCGGCCACCGACGCCTGAATCATGAACATTCTGCGCTCGCGGTGTCGCTGCTCGGCTGCGAGTTGGTCCGAGGTGATCTCCTCCGGACGAACGCGTCGGCGGTGCGGCTGGCGCGCCGCCGAAGCGACCGCGGCCGCCAGATCGGACGCATCATCACCCGCGGCGAGGAGAGAGGTTGGCGCGCCATCCTCCGCCGGCGCCGCCGCGGCCTCGACGGCCGCGCGCAACCGGTCATAACCCACGGACGCCAGTTGCATGTCCCGATGGGCCTCGGGAGCGGCACGTCGCGCGCCCGCCATCGCCTCGAGGTCGCGCACCGGCAGCAGGCCCAGCGACTGCCGCTGATGCTCAGGCGCGAACATCGCCCCGCAGAACTCGCAGCACACATCCCCTTTGCCCACCGCCTCGCCGCAGGCGTGGCACCGGCCCATGAGATGCGAAAGTCCAGGCGCATGATCGGTCCGCGTCCAGAACTGGTGCGTCGTCGGACCACGTACAATCGTCTCGGCAGTGACGCGGCCGCGCTCAATGAGCCGCACCAGCGTTTCGTAGGAGCAGCCCGGCCGAAAGGGCTGGGCCTCGTCACGGATGAACCACGGCCCCATGGCGTTCTGCGTCGCCTGGCGACTGAGCGGCTCAAAAAGACCCCGGCACGACTCGCACCGCGTCGCCTCACCCTGGCTGTGGCCGCAGTAAGGGCAGATGACCTGTGTTTGCGTCTCGCTCATGGCTCGCGTCAACTCCGCCTTACGGCATTTGACATCCACCCCTCTCGATGGTCTGATCGTACACCCATGTCAGCGTATCCAAAAATCCAGGTAACGCCAAGGATCTGCACCATGCGTTTGACCCGACCCTTCGCCCTCGCGGCGGCGGCGGCCCTGCTTGTGGCCGACCCGACGACCCCCTTCCATCCTGCCCTGGCGGACCAGCCAAACTCCGAAAACCCCCCTGCGCTCGTGAACGGCCAGGCGCTGCCGTGGGGCCAGATCCGCGACCTCCTTGCCGAGACGGCCGGCGGCGCCATCGTCGAGGAGGTCGCCCTGGACCGCCTCCTCACCCAGCGCCTCACCCGCGAGGGCAAGAGCATCGATCAGCGGGCCGTCGATCAGGAGCAGTCGCTCCTGCTCGATGTTCTCGACCGCGACCCGGCCCGGGCGGCGTTGAGCCTTGAGGCGCTGCGCACCCGCCGCTCGCTGGGGGATCGGCGCTTCGACCTCCTCCTGCGCCGCAACGCCATGCTGCGACTGCTGGTGCGCGATGATGTCGAGATCAACGAGACGATGATCCAGAGCCAGTACGCGCAGCAGTTCGGTCCGAAGTACCAGGTTCGCCTCATCACCTCCGCCACGCTCAACGAGGCCGCCACGGCGCTCAATCGCCTCCGCGCCGGCGAGCCCTTCACCGAGGTCGCCGCGCTCCTCAGCACCGACCTCGCCAGCGCTGAGCGCGGCGGGCTGCTCGATCCCATCTCGCCCTACGATGCGTCCTATCCGCTGGCGCTGCGGCAGGTGCTGGCTGATCTTGAAGAGGGCGATCTCTCGCCGATCATCCCCATTGAGACGAGTTTCGCCATTGTGCAGATGGTGCGGCGAATCCCGCGGCAGGATGTGCCTTTCGAGATGGTCAAGGATGACATGACGCGGTCGGCCCGCCTCGCCCAGGAGCGGCTGCTCATGGACAACCTGGCGCGCCAACTCCTCGCCGGCGCCGAGATCGTCGTCCTCGACCCGGCCCTGCACGAAGGCTGGAAACGCTCGCGGCCGGAGGAGTGAGGCAATGTGATGTCGCCGCGAATGTCACTTACTTCATTCGCGGCACCAGGATCAGGACGAAGCGCGTCTCGCCCTCGGGGCTGATGAGGGCTTCCTCGCCGGCGGTGCGGACGCGCGGCCCTTCGGGGCCCATGGGCGGCGGTGCGGGCGCCTCGCGCTCCGCCGCGCCCTTCGCCGCATCACCCTTTGCTTTCTGATCGCCTTCCGCGCCGTCCTTCGCCGGCGCCCTTGCTTCGCCGCCCTTGTCTTCTTCGCCGCCCGCCGCCGGCGCCTTCGCCCCTTCCTCACCCCACGACACCTCCGGCCGCTCCGCGGTGATCAGCACCGCCCACCGCCCGTCGAGATCGATCGACAGCGCCGTCGTCGGGATGAACACACCCATGCGCTCCTCACGCGGAGGGTCGGGGTGAAGCGGATCGCGCCGCGGCTGATGAAACTGCACGATCATCTCCACCCGCAGCCGCTCCTCGCCGCTGAGCGTCACCGGATAGGCGCGCATCACCAGCCGAAACCAGCCATCGGCGAAGGCGCCGACCTCGCCGCCCACGCGCACGAACTTCGATCCCTCCGCGCGCGGCGCGGTCGCCAGCGCTTTCCACTCGGGGACGATGCCCAGGTTGATGCGTTCGATTCGCGGCTCGTGGGCCGTCTTGCGAATCAACTTCTCCAACTCCTTCTCCTCAACCGGCACGGCGACGATGCGCAGCCCTTCCTCCCGCCACAGTTCGATCTGCCGCTCGGGCAGGCCCAGCGGCTGAGCGGAGTACTTCGCCAGCGTGGCGCCGAGGGTGCCTCGAAAAGGCCGATCGAGCAGGCGATGCACCTCGATGCCGCGCGTGAGGGTCGCAATGAGCGCCCGCCCGTCGCCTCCGTCCTCGGGCCGGGGCGTCTCGCGGCCCCTATCGCCTCCCTTGCCCCCGCCTGCGCAGCCCCAGAGAGCCGCCAGCAGCAGACTCGCCAGCACGGCGCACCATGACCTCGCCCAAGCCTTTCTCATCGAGCCTCCAATCGCCGGCCGCCGCCGCTCGACTCGCCGGGCCGACCTCCAATGATACCGGATGCCCCAGGCGCCACACGCCATGCGAAATGATGTGGATTGCATTCTCTTTGATCGCGATGAGATCGCAGCGTGCGTCGCCGCGATCGGCCGGGCCATCGCCGACGACCTCGACGCCCTGGCCGGCCACCCCACCGAGATCGTCCTCGTCCCCATTCTCACCGGCAGCATGGTCTTTGTCGCCGACCTCATCCGCCACCTGCCGCAGAAACTCCGCATCGGAGTCATGTCGGTGAGCAGTTACCCCGGTCGCTCGATCGAAAGCAAGGGCGCGTTGATCCGCGGCTCGCTGCCCGACGACCTCGCCGGTAAGCACGTCCTCATCGTCGATGACATCCTCGACACCGGCCAGACGCTGCTGCTCGTGCGTCAGATCGTCGAGGAGCACCGACCTGCCGAGGTGCGCACCTGCGTCCTGCTGCGCAAGGCGCGGCCCGGCGCGGCCGCCGTTCACGTCGATTACGTCGGCTTTGACATCCCCGACGCCTTCGTCGTCGGCTACGGCCTCGACTACAACGACTACTATCGCAACCTCCCCGATCTCGTGACGCTGCGGCCGGAGGCGATGCGATGATGCGCCGAGCGCCACACAGTCGTGCCGCTTCGCCGCCGCGCCGCGCTGCGCCTGCCGTACTCCGCTTCGACTTCGCCTCGGGCGAAGCGGTCGAGCCGATCGGCCGGCCTATCGACCGCCTGCGCGCCGCCCTTCCCGCCGACTTGCTCGGCGATGAAGAGATCATCATCATGTGGCTCAAGCCGCATCCCCTCTACATCATCCTCGCCTCGCTGGGCAGCCTCGTGCTCATCGCGGCGCTCACGCTGGGCCTCGCCTACGTCTCCGCCCTTTCGCTGCCCAAGGCGGCGTGGTCCGACACCGACGCCTTCCTCTTCGGCGCAACGATCGCACTCATCCGCCTCGGCTGGCAGACGCTCGAATGGTGGAACCAGACCTACGTCCTGACCGACCGGCGCATTATCGCGGCCTACGGCATCCTGCGGCGCAACTTCTTCCACGCCCCCCTCGCGCAGATCCAGCACATCGCTGTGATCCAGACGATCCGCGAGCGTGTCTTCGGCCTGGGCAGCCTTGCCTTCGCCACCGCCGGCAGCGACCGCTACGACGCCGCCTGGCTGAGCCTCGCCCACCCCTTCGCGGTCTATCGCCAGGTCAATCGCACCATCGAGCGGTACGCGAGGAGACATTGAGAGATCGAGGGATCGACGTCTTGGTCAGCCGCGACGCGATGGTCTCGGAGCGGAGCGCGCCGAGCGTGCAACGACGAACAAATCGCCACACACCCCTGCCAAAGCCCCGGCTCTCCCGAGCCGGGGCGGAACGCGCCGAACCCCGAAATCTCAACTTTCTTCGCATTCTCGCCGGATTTCACTTGACAAGCGGCAAGGAATCCGGTACTTGTTAAACGGACCGCTCCAGCCGGGTGCAGCCACCCCGGGGGGCGATCCTGGCAGGCCCGGCACAGGGGCCGTGAACGGGAGGCACAATCATGTTGGCCACGAACAGGGCGTCGGTGCGCGCAGCACTGGCATTGATCATCGGGCTTGGCGCTGCGACCATCGCCGCGGCGCAGACGACCTACTACGTGAACGGCTCGTGCGGGGATGACTCGTGGACGGGGCTGTCGCCGGTGTGCGAAGGGCCGAACGGGCCGAAAGCGACGATCCAGGCGGGCATTGACGCCGCCGACCACTTCGATGAGGTCGTCGTGGCCGATGGCATCTACCGAGGCGCGGGCAACAAGAACCTCGAGTTCTTCACGAAGGAGATGAGCATCCGCTCGACCGGCGGGCCGGAGAAGTGCATCATCGACTGCGAAGAGGACGGCTTCGGCTTCACCTTCTGCACACTGCCCGACGACCGGCCGGTGACGATCGAGGGCTTCACCATCCGCAACGGGCGCGGCGTGTTCGCCGGGGGCATTTGCATCACCAGGGCCGAGGTGACGATCGATAACTGCATCATTGAGCAGTGCGTAGGACGCGGTACGTCTTACTTCGCGGGCGGCATCTACATCCAGGAATCACCCGTGCAGATTCTGCGCACGGTCATACGCGCGAATCGCATGGAGGTAGGATCCAGCCTCATGGGCGGCGGCGGCGTCTTTGTCTTTGGGCGCTCCGAAGTCACGATCGAAGACAGCCGGATCGAAGCCAACGAAGCCAGAGTGTCCAGCGGCAATGCGCTTACAGGCGGCGGAGTGTTTGTGGAGGAAGACGGCACGATTCGGATGGCCCGCTGCGTCGTTGCGGGGAATCGCTCGATCAATCAGAGCACATCGGCGAGCGGCGGCGGCGTCTTCGTCATGGGAGGCCCCTTCGGTCCTTCAACCATCGTCGAAACAGAGTTTGAGCGCAATGAGGCGATCGATGAGACCGGCCGCTCGACGAGCAAGGGAGGAGGGGCGGTTGTGGGCCGAGACTGCATCGTCGAGGACTGCGTATTCCGGGAGAACGTCGCCGATCTCGGAGGCGGCGTGTATGTCGCCGGCGATCACGTGAGAATACAGCGTGTGACTTTCGCAGACAACCACGCGGGGCAAGATGGCGGCGGCTTGTACAGCGCACAGAGTTCAGGCCGGTTCGAACATCTGCGCTTCACCGGCAACACGGCTGTGAGAGATGGCGGAGGGGCCTACTGGGAGTACGGCGGAGTGATCGCCGATTGCGACTTCGTCGGGAATCGCGCCGACCGGGATGGCGGCGGCCTCCGCGGAGTGAACATGCAGCGCGGGATCATCGCCGGCAACGAGGCCGGCCGCAACGGCGGCGGGGTCATGGCGCCGTGGGATCAACGTTTCGTGGACACGCTCATCGTCGGCAACCGATGCGCCGGCTCAGGCGGAGGAGTCTATACCCTCGAATCCGCCAGCGCAGTGATCAATGCAACGATCGCAGGAAACGCCTCGGGCGCCGGCGGCGGAGGACTGCACATCGAAAACTCCGGCAACGGCGGCAACCGGGCCCTCATCAATTCCATCATCCGCGACAACCTGCCCGTATCGGTCTTTGACAACTCCGGCCGACTCCGCATCGAGCGCAGCAACATCGAGCGCAGCAACATCGAAGGCGGCTGGCCCGGCGTCGGGAACATCGATGCCGATCCGCGCTTCGTCGATCCCGCCAACGGCGACTACCGCCTCGGCCCCCGCTCGCCGTGCATTGACTCCGGCGACAACCGCGACGTGTTCAGCGCCGTCGATCTCGCCGGCGAGCCGCGGCGCTTCGACGATCCCGGCATGCCTGATGCGGGCATCGGGATGAATCGCGTCGTGGACATGGGCGCGTATGAGTTCCAGGGCGCCTCGACGGGCTTCATTACCGTCCATCCGCGCCCCGGTCTCGCCGATTCGCCCAACCAGTTGCAGGCCGCCGGCGCCACGCCCGGTGAGCGGGTCTACTTCATCTACGGCTTCACCAGCGGCGCGACCAGCGTCCCCGGCTGCTCTGGCGTGACGATCGAGATTGCCAACGCGCAGATCGCCGCGCAATCGGACGCCGACGGCCAAGGCAACGCCGCCGCGATCATCAACGTCCCCCCCGCCGCCGCCCGCCGGACCATCCTCCTCCAGGCCCTCGACCACAGCGCCTGCGAAGTGAGCAACCTCGTGAGGTATCGATTCCCGTGATGGGACAGGGATGCCGCGCTTACGCCGAGCGGCGGTTCGGCGGCGTGGCGGCAAGGTCGATGCGAATCTCCCGGTCGAGCGCGGCGGCGTAGCGCATGAGCGTGTCGATCGTGGGGTTCGGATCGAGTTCGTTTTCGAGGCGCGAGAGATTGGCCTTGCCGATGCCCGATCGGCGGCCGACCTCGGTGAGGGACAGGCCGAGCCGCAGGCGTTCGGCCTTGAGGGCCGCGACGATGTCGCGCAGCGCTTCGAGCCGCGCCTTGACCGCCCGCCCGCGACGCCTGATCGCCGGCGCTTCCTCGCGGTCGATCCGCTCGGCAAGGTGCTCAAGGTCGCGCACACGCTCGCGCGGGAGGATCCTGGAGGATCGACGAATGGACCGTGCCATGATTTACTCCTCTACGTCGAAGGCGGTGATCGGATACACCGTCACCTCGTCCACCTGCTCGTAGACCACCGCGAGGAACCGGCCCTTCGAGGTCCGGCCGAAGGCGATGGGCCGACCGGATGACTCGCTCACATCCATATCCACGGGGTTGCGAAGCACCTGCTCGATTTCCCGCACGGAGACGCCGTGCCGCGCGATGTGTTCGACGTTTCCGCCCGGACCCCTGATCCAGATGACCTCGATTCAAGGCGTGACAACCCTCGCGGTGTTATCATATTATACAACACCCTCCGGGGATCGTCAAGGCCCCGGCGCTTCGGGATGATCGACGGCGGAACGGACTGGGATGATGGTCCGGCGGAGCGGGCGGGGGAAATCGGCGCGGCGCCATCTACGATCCAGAGCATTAAGGGCGGGACGCAGGAGATTTCGTTGTGGACACCAGTAAGAACGTGATCGATCTCCGCAGCGACACGGTGACGCGGCCGACGGCGGCGATGCGCGAGGCGATGGCGCGGGCCGAGGTCGGCGACGATGTGCTCGGCGACGAGCCGACCGTGATGGCCCTTCAGGAGAAGGCCGCCAACCTGCTCGGCAAGGAGGGGGCCGTCTACGTCCCCTCGGGCACCATGGCCAACCTCTGCTCCATCCGCAGCCAGACCAGCCACGGCGATGAGATCATCGCCCACAACGAGAGCCACTTTTACTTCTACGAGACCGGCGCGTTCGCGGCCATCGCGGGCTGCTCGGTGCGCTTCGTGAGCGGCCACCGCGGCCTCTTCAACGCCGATGACATCGACCCGCTGGTGCGGCCGGCGCAGATTCACTTCCCGCGCACGCGGCTCGTGGTGATCGAGAACACGCACAACCGCGGGGGCGGTTCGATCTGGCCCGTCGAACAGGTTGCGGCCGTGGCCGAGCGGGCGCATGCGCTCGGCCTGCGCGTCCACATGGACGGCGCGCGGCTGATGAACGCGTGCATCGCGCTGGGCGTCGAGCCGACGGCCTACACACAACACGTCGATACCGTCTCGATGTGCTTTTCCAAGGGCCTTGGCGCGCCCGTCGGGTCGATCGTCGCCGCCGACCGCGAGACGATCGAGAAAGTCCATCGGCTGCGCAAGATGTTCGGCGGGACGATGCGGCAGTCGGGCATCATCGCGGCCGGGGCGATCTACGCGCTGGATCATCACGTGCAGCGTCTCGCGGAGGATCACGCCAACGCCAAGCGCTTCGCGGCGAAGATCGCCCGCGTGCCGGGCATCTCGCTCAACGCCGCCGAGGTGGAGACCAACATGGTCTTCTTCGACGTGGATCCGCAGTGGGGCACGGGGCGGCAGTTCACCCGTCGCCTCGAGCGCGAAGGCGTGCGGATGTTCGACACCGGCCCGCAGCGCCTTCGCGCCGTCTTTCACTTGGACGTGTCGGCGGCGCAGACGGACCGCGCGGCGGAGATCATCGGACGGGTCATGCAGGGCAGCGCCGTCGCGTGAGTGCGGTCATCATCACTGGAATGCAAGGAATCGAGCGTGCCGGATCACTTTTCCTCACTCGGACTCGGCGGGATCGCGCTGCTGCGCAAGGCCGAGACGCGATCCCTCTCCGCCGAGAACCCCGACGGTTCCAAGGGGGGCGGCGCGCGTGCCAATCCGGGCGACGATGAGCACTGCACCCCCGCCGCCTCCGAACTCGGCCGCGGCTGGAAGGTCCGCCCCTGCATCCGCGTGCGCTCGGGTGAGACGGTGGTGCTCGCCGACGTGGCCGGGCCGGGCGTCGTGCAGCACATCTGGATGACGGTTCTGCACGAGCGATTGCGCATGATCGCCCTGCGCGTCTACTACGACGATCAGACGACGCCGAGCATCGAAGCGCCGCTGGGCGATTTCTTCGCCAACGGCGTCGACGGCTGCGCGCTCATCGGCTCGATCCCCGTCGCCGTCAATCCGCGCGGCGGAATGAACTCCTACTGGCCCATGCCTTTCGCCAGGCGCCTGCGCATCACCATCACCAACGACGGGCCGCACGACCTGAGCGAGGTCTTCTACCAGATCACCTATGCACTTACGGACGTGCCGGCGGATGCGGGCTACCTCCACGCGCAGTGGCGGCGGTCGATGACCACGCGGCAGCATCCCGAGCACACGATCCTCGACGGCGTGCGCGGCCGGGGACATTATGTCGGCACCTATCTCGTCTGGAACCAGTTCTCGAATCAGTGGTGGGGCGAAGGCGAGGTCAAGTTCTATCTCGACGGCGACGGCGAACATCCGACCATCTGCGGCACGGGCACGGAAGATTACTTCGGCGGCGCGTGGGGGTTCCGCACTGCGGCCAATCCCGAGACCAGCGGGCCGGTGACGTACAGCACGCCCTATCTCGGCTATGCGCAGGCGCTCATCGGCGGCGAGCGCGTGCCGTGCCACGGCCTGTACCGCTGGCACATTCCCGACCCGATCTGCTTTGCGCGCGATCTGCGCGTGACGATTCAGGCGCTTGGGTGGTATCCGACGCGGAAGTTTCAGCCGCTCACCGATGACATCGCCAGCACGGCGTACTGGTACCAGTCGCTTCCGTCGGCGGCGTTTCCAGCGCTTCCTTCGCTCAATGACCGCCTGCCTCGCTGATCGGGGATTCGTCGGGCGCGGCGGCGGGGGGGCCTGAACGGAACGCGCGCTGCGGGCGTATCATCCGCCGTCCCGGCGGGAGCCGGGTGACTGCTGAACGACCGTGCGAGGTCGGATTGCTCATGCCCTGCCGATTCCACACCGCTCAACTTCCCAACGGCCTGCGCGTGATGGCCGAGGTCGATCCCCAGTCCTACACCGCCGCCGCGGGCTTCTTCGTCCGCACCGGCAGCCGCGATGAGCAGGCTGAGGTCATGGGCGTGAGCCACTTCCTCGAGCACATGATGTTCAAGGGCACCGCCCGGCGCAGCGCCGATGACGTCAACCGCGAGTTCGATGAACTCGGCGCCAACTACAACGCCTTCACCAGCCAGGAGATGACGGCGTTCTGGGCGCATGTGATGCCCGAGATGCTGCCCAAGGCGCTGGACATCCTCGCCGACATCATGCGGCCCGCCCTGCGCGAGGAGGACTTTCAGACGGAGCGCGGCGTGATCCTCGAAGAGATCGCCATGTACGCCGACATGCCCTTCTGGCGTCTCTATGAGGCCGCGATGGAGCAGCACTACGGCCCGCATCCGCTTTCGTTTCGCGTGCTGGGAACGAAGGAGACGATCGGCGCGTTGGAGCGCGATGCGATGGCGGCGTACTTCAACGAGCGCTACTCCGCCGACAACACCGTCCTCGCCCTCGCGGGCAATCTCGATTTCGACGCGACCGTTGAGGCGATCAGCCGGTGCTGCGGCCACTGGCAGCGCACCGACACCCACCGCCGCTATGACGCGATCGACCGAGCGGATCATCACTTCACGCTCGACGATCCCAACGCGAACCGGCATTACATTCTGATGGTGGCCCCGGCCCCGGCGGCCGATGATGACCGCCGCTACGCCGCCTCGATGCTCGCGAACCTGCTCGGCGACCAGGAAGGCTCGCTCCTCTACTGGGCGCTCGTCGAGCCGGGTATCGCCGAAGAGGCGCAGGTGGGCTTCGACGGCCGCGACCGCGTCGGCGAGTATTATGTCTACGCATCCTGCCCGCCCGAGCGCGCCAACCAGGTGGAGGAAATCATCAACGACCAGATTGCCCGCTGCCTCGATCTCGTCACGGAGGATGACCTCGTGCGCCTGCGGAGCAAGACGGCGACGGGTGTGACGCTGGCGGGCGAGCGGCCGGCGGGACGCATGAAGCGCCTCGGCCGCATCTGGACCTATCTGGAGCGCTACTCGACCCTCGAAGAGGAACTCGCCAAGATCCAGGCGGTGACGCTTGAGGACGTGCGCGCGGTCTACGAGGCGTTCCCCTTCACGCCGCGCACGGTGGGGCATTTGCGCCCGGTGAAGTGAGCCGCTCGCTCCCTGCCTGCATCGCGGCGCTTGATCTCGACTTCACCACAAAGTCACAAAGGCACAAAGAAAGGCAGAATTGCCGCAAAGAGGCTCAAGAGGCACAAGTCAGAAACTACGACATCGATCCTTGAGTCCCAGGTCTCGATCCGCGATTTCGATTCTGGGCTTCTTGTGCGTCTTTGCGGCTATTGCTTCATTACTTTCTTCGTGGCTCGCGCCTTGGCGGTGAATGTTCACCGTGCCTCGTGCGATGCGCCGCAGCGCTATTTCGTCCGCACCGCCATGTACTGGCAGAGTTCGATGAGAGTCTGCGCCTCGCCGCCGAGTGGTTTGACGGCTTCGATGCCCTGCTGACACAAGCACGCGGCGAGTTGCCGTGACTCCTCGAGACCGAGGATCGATGGATAGGTCAACTTCCCCGCCGCGTGGTCCTTGTTCGATCTTTTACCGAGGTGCTCGGCGGATTGCGTGACGTCGAGGATGTCATCGACGACCTGAAACAGGAGGCCGATGGACTCGCCGTAGGTGGTCAGCGCCGCCAGTTGCGAGTCGGTGGCGCCGCCGGCGATGGCGCCGAGGCGGCAGGCGCAGCGGATGAGCGCGCCGGTCTTGGAGCGATGCGTCAGTTCGAGCCGCTGGCGGGGCGAGAGGCCGTCGGCAAAACCGCCCAGGGTATCGAGGGTCTGCCCCGCGATCATCGCCAGCGTCGCGCCTGACAATTCTTCGATCAGGCGGGCGCGCGTCGCCGCATCCGCCACATGGCATGCGATGTGCAGATAGGGCAGCGTCGCGAGCGCATCGCCGGCGAGGATCGCCATCGCCTGGCCGAACCTGACATGACAGGTGGGCTGGCCCCGGCGCAGGTCATCATCATCCATCGCGGGCAGGTCATCGTGGGTGAGGCTGAAGGCGTGGATCATCTCGATCGCCGCCGCGGCGGGCAGCGCCTGTTCCTCGCGTCCGCCGATCGCTTCGCAACTAAGGAGCACCAGAATCGGCCGCAGCCGCTTGCCTCCCTGGAGGAGCGAGTAGTTGACCGCCTGCGCAAGATTTGCCGGAAGGTCGATCTCCGCGACCACCCGCGCCAGATACGCATCGACGGATGCGAGAAGGGGCGCGTAGGCGGCAGGCGGGGCCGAAGGTGACATGCGCGAGGCTCCGGGAAACGTGGCTCGGAAAGGGCGAAATCCTAGCCCCGGCAGTGTTTCCATGCCGATAACCCAACCACCATGCGCGCGAATCGCCTCTCACCGACGGCCCGCCCGGATGCGCCACGCCGCACCATCCTCCTCGGCACCGCCGGCGCCATCCTCCAGATCGCGCGGCAACTGGCGCTGCTCGATGCGCCGCAGCGTCCGCGCCTGGTGGGCGCCCTGCTGTGGCGCGATGCAGACGCGACGACCCGCGGCCAACTCGAATCAACCGGCATCACCATTCTCGGCGTCGCTCACCAGATTAATGAGTTTGTGAATCCCGACGAGGTTGATTGCGTCCTCATCTCCCTGCCCGCTGCGATGTCCGAAGCCATCGCCGCGCTGCGCACGAGCGTGCGGCGTCTGGGCGTGCCCGATCGTTTCTTTCCGACGATCGAGGACCAACTCGCGGGCGTCGGGCCGCGCAGCCAGTTCGAGATCGACGTGGCCGACCTGATCGGCCGCGCGCCGCGTCCCATCGACGAGCGCGCGGTCGCCGAGGTCATCACCGGCAACACCGTGCTCATCACCGGCGCGGGCGGGTCGATCGGCTCGGAACTGGCGCGGCGCTGCGCCGCCTTTGATCCGGCCGAACTCGTCCTGATGGAGCGCAGCGAGAACGCGCTCTTCGAGATCGACCGTCAGATCGCGCGGCTCGCGCCGCACTTGCGCCGCCGGGCATTGCTGCACGATGTGACCGATGCGCCGCGCACGCTGGCGCTGTGCCGCGAGATCAGGCCGCAGGTCATCTTCCATTCCGCCGCGCACAAGCACGTTCCGATGATGCAGGATCATCCCGTCGAGGCGATCCGCAACAATTTCTTCGGCACGGTCTCCATCGCTGACGCCGCGGCCGCTTCGGGCTGTGAGCGCTTCGTGATGATCAGCACGGACAAGGCCGTCAATCCAACTTCGACGATGGGAATGACCAAGCGCCTCGCGGAGTTGTACGTGCAGCACATGAATCAGCAGAGCGCCTCGCTCTTTCGCATGGTGCGCTTCGGCAACGTGCTGGCGTCGTCCGGCTCGGTCCTGCCGACCTGGGCGGAGCAGATCCGCCAGGGCGGGCCGGTGACGGTGACGCACCCTGACATGGAGCGCTACTTCATGACGATTCCCGAGGCGGCGTCGCTGGTGATTCAGGCCGCCGCGCTGGAAGACCGTAAGGGTGGCGAGGTGCTGCTGCTGGACATGGGCGAGCCGATTCGGATTCTCGATCTGGCCAAGCGGTTCATCGAAGCGCACGGTCTCGAGGCACGCGTTCAGGAGGACGGGATCATCCGCGAAGCCGCAAGCGGCAGAAGCTCCGGCCAGATCTCCATCGTGTTCACCGGCATCCGGCCCGGCGAGAAACTCTTCGAGGAACTCGCCTGCGATGGCGAGTCGATGCTCCCGACGACCCATCCCGGCATCCACATCTGGACCATGACCCCGCCCCGCGCCGAGCAGGTCCGCGAAATGGTGGCCTCCCTTCAGCGCTGCTGCGAGCAGGGCGATGGACCGGGCGCTGAACGGCTGATCCGCTCGCTCGTACCCGAGTTGAACGAGCCGACGGTGAACATTGAGCCGCGACTCGTTCGCCGACCCGAATCCCTCGTCGCCTGAGGGGTTGATTCCCATCTCCATCCTGTCGATAGCCAGTGTGCGACCGGCACCCCGACCATCAGTTGTCGGGCGTTGGCTTATCGGGCGCGGGAGAGGGCGGAGATGGCTGTGCGACGACCCAATCGCTTCGGCAGCCGGCTGCGGGTGCTGATCGAGACCAACGCGGCGCGCGACAAGGCGGAGGTGCTGCTGTCGAGCCTGCTCAGCGCGCAGCAGGCGGTGGACCGGCAGCAGCCGCAGCCTTTCGCGGGACAGATCGTCAGCCGCCGCAGCATGGACCAGGCGATCAGTTCGACCAAGCGCCTCATCGCTTCGCTCAACAAGGCGCTGGAGATGGCGCAGCACGACCTGCGCGATTCGGACCTCGATCTGCTCGATGAACTTGATGCGACGGAGTGATCGCTTCTCAGGCGCGGGTTGCATCGAGGCGAAGACGCAAGCGGGGCACGCGCTTTCGCCGGGGCAGAGGCGCTGCGCCGCCCCGGATCAAAGTGCCATCTCAACTCTCACGTCCACGTTCCCCACGAGACACTCGCGCGCCGCAGCGCTTCGTCGAGGCGGCGAAGATATTCCTCGCGCGAGATTGCGACGCAGCCGAACTGCGCCAGATGATCGTTGACGAACTGCGTGTCCAGCAGCGTGTAGCCGCGCGCGCGAAGATGCTCGACCAGCGCGACGAGGCAGACCTTGCTCGCATCGGTCCCGCCGAGGTCGGGCCGGCTGAACATCGATTCGCCGAAGAACGCCGCGTGGATCGACACGCCATACAGCCCTCCGACGAGTCGCCCGTCGCGCCACGCTTCGACACTGTGCGCCCAGCCGCGCCGATGCAACTGCACATAGGCTGCGATGATCTCCTCATTGATCCAGGTGTCGGGCTGCGTCGGCCGCGGTCGCGCGCACTGCCGCATCATCTCCTCGAAGGCCGTGTCGCATCGCACTTCGAACACGCCGCGCCGGACCGTCCGGCGCAGCGACGCGGGCATGTGAAAGGCGTCGAGCGGCAGGTGCCCGCGCGGGTCGGGGCTGTACCAGCCTACTTCACCCGTTTCAGGGTCGCCCATGGGAAAGTACCCCTGCATGTAGGCGCTCAGCAGGAGGCGAGGCGTCAGCGGCGGCGTGTGCGATCCAGTCATGGTCGAGTCGATGCCCGGAGACGATAGAATGGGATTCGACTCGACGTTCACCGCCGCCGTGATGGGAGGATTCGATGAAGTACCGCCGACTCGGCCAATGGGGCGTGCAGGTTTCCACGATCGGCTTTGGCTCGTGGCTCACCATCCGCAACAAAGGGGCCGAACTCGCCCACCGCCTCCACCGCGCCGCCTACGAAAACGGCGTCAACTTCTTCGACACCGCCAACGTCTACGGCAACGGCGAAACCGAATCGCTGGTGGGACAGTCCCTCGCACCCTTCCGCCGCGACACGTTTGTCCTCGCCACCAAGGTCTTCTTCCCCTACGGCGAGAACCCCTTCCCCGGCGTCAACGACCGCGGCCTGTCGCGCAAGCACATCCTCGAGCAGTGCCAGCATTCGCTGCGCGAGTTGCGCACCGACTACATCGATCTCTACCAGTGCCACCGCTACGACGTCAACGCGCCGCTGCATGAGACCTGCCGCGCCATGAACGACCTCATCACACAGGGCAAGATCCTGTACTGGGGCGTGAGCGAGTGGACGAGCGACCAGATCCGCGAGGCGGTCTCCATCTGCGATGAGCACGACTGGCATCGCCCCGCGTCCAACCAGCCCGTCTACAACATGCTCGATCGCGGCGTGGAGAAGGACATACTCGAGACCTGCGCGGTGCTGGGCCTGGGCGTGGTCGTCTTCAGCCCGCTGGCGCAGGGCATTCTCACCGGCAAGTACAAGCGGGGTCAGGCGCCCCCCGCCGGCACCCGGGCCGCCGACGAGAAGCAGGGGCAGTGGATGCGGCCGCGCATGACCGAGGAGAACCTCCGCAAGGCCGCCGACCTCGCCAAGGTGGCCGAGGGCATGGGCTGCACGGCTTCGCAACTGGCGCTGGCGTGGTGCCTGCGCCGCGGCGAACTGAGCAGCTGCATCGTGGGCGCGACGAAGGTGGAGCAACTCCTCGAAAACATCGCCGCCGCAGAGATCGACCTCCACGAGGCGGTCCTCGACCGCATCAACATGATCCTGGGGGTGTGAGAGGGGACCTGCTGTGTCGTCTGCGGCGTGGTCGAGTCGGCTCGCGGCGCATTCTTTGACACGAAACAGCGATCATGCCGAGAATACTGGTGTGGTGTCGTTACGTCCTCGGAAGCCCATCTCAACGAAAGGCAGGTCTCCATGATTCGTCTGCTCGGCGCCGGCGTGGTCGGGGGCATACTGATGTTCGTGTGGGGGGCGTTGTCGCACATGGTCCTCGGGCTGGGCGACATGGGAATGAACTCGCTGCCCACGCCGGCCGAGCCCGCCGTCGTCGCGGCCCTTGAAGACGCTTCGCTCGAACCCGGCCTCTACTTCTACCCCGGCTGGGGTGAGGCGCACGCGAAGAACTTCACCAAGGAGCAGGAGGCGGCGTGGCTTAAGAAGTACGCCGCCGGGCCGACGGGACTGATCCTCTACAACAAGGGCACCGGCGAGGAAGTGATGATGAAACCCTCGCAACTCGCCGGCGAGTTCGCCAGCAACGTGGTCGCCGCACTGCTCGTCGCGTGCATCTTCGCCATGGCGCGGATGTCCCTCGTGACGATGGTCGTTTCCTCCATCTTCATCGGCCTCGTCGTTCCCGCTTCGATCTCCTTCTCGCACTGGAACTGGTACGGCTTCCCGACCGCGTGGCTCACCGGCGAGTGTCTTGACCAGGTCGTCGGCTGGACGATCTCGGGCACGGGCATCGCGCTCGTTCTCGGAAACCGGCGCAAAGTCTGATCTGTGGCGGGGTGATGAGTCGCCGATTCAGGTGCGGGTGAAGGGGTCTGGCCGCAGGCGGGCGATCGTGGAATCCGCCGCCGCTGACGGAAACGCGACGCTTGTGCGTCAGTACAATGGGAGGCGGCGCGGCGGATTCGGCGCGCCGGCGCGACCGATGCGCGGAGCCGACGGCCCAACAATCAAGCAACCCCCGGATGGAGAAACTGACGATGGCCGTAGACGTCATGGGAATCGCACGCACCGTGGAGGACAAGAGCGCCTTCGTCGCCCGCATCGTCGAGGCGATCGAGCAGCAGATCGTCGGGCAGCGGTACATGATCGACGGGCTGCTCATCGGCCTGCTCACCAACGGGCACGTCCTGCTCGAAGGCGTGCCGGGTCTGGCCAAGACGCTCACCGTCTCCACGCTGGCGCAGGCGATCCACGCGAAGTTTCACCGGTTGCAGTTCACGCCCGATCTGCTGCCGGCCGACCTGGTGGGGACATTGATCTACAACCCGCGCGAGGGGGTCTTCACGCCGCGCAAGGGGCCGATCTTCGCCAACATCGTCCTCGCGGATGAGATCAACCGCGCTCCGGCCAAGGTGCAAAGCGCCTTGCTCGAGGCAATGCAGGAGCGGCAGGTGACTATCGGCGACACGACCTATCCGCTTGACGATCCCTTTCTCGTCCTCGCCACGCAGAACCCCATCGAGCAGGAAGGAACCTACCCGCTGCCCGAGGCGCAGGTGGATCGCTTCATGCTCAAACTGAAAGTCACCTATCCGAGCAAGGCGGAGGAGCGGCAGGTGCTCGACCGCATGGCTTCGACGCAGGCCCGGCCGCCGATCCGGGCGGTGATTACGCTTGACGAGATTCGCGAGGCGCGGCGCGTCGTCGATCAGATCTTCATCGATGACAAGATCAAGGACTACATCGTGGACATCGTCCACGCGACGCGGCAGCCCAAGGAGTATGGCCTGGACATCGGCCGCTTGATCGACTTCGGCGCTTCGCCGCGCGCCACGCTGGCGCTGACGCTGGCGGGCAAGGCGCGGGCGTTTCTCCAGCGGCGCGGCTACGTCACGCCGCAGGATGTCAAGAGCATCGGTCTGGACGTGCTGCGCCACCGCGTGATCGCCAGTTATGAAGCCGAGGCGGAAGGGATGGACAACGACGCCATCGTGAAACGCATCTTCGATCATGTCCCCGTGCCTTGAGCGTCACTTTCAACACAAAGTCACAAAGGCACGAAGGCACAAAGTGAGGCCACATGACAATGGACGACTGAATTTGAATCGAGACTGGCGCTGCTCCTGGTTCGAGCGAGGTCCAGAGATCAGAGCAATTGAGTGCCGCCTTCTTCGAGCCTTTGTGCCTTGGTGTCTTCGTGTTGAACATTGTGCGAACGATTCGGTGAGAACATGCTCCCTGAAGAACTGATGCGACAGGTTCGGCAGTTGCAGATCCTCACCCGGCGTGCGGTGAATGAGGATTTTGCCGGTGAATACTCCAGCGCGTTCAAGGGGCGCGGCATGGAGTTCGCCGAGGTGCGCGAGTACCAGCCCGGCGACGACGTGCGCACCATCGACTGGAACGTCACCGCCCGCACCGGCACGCCTTTCGTCAAGAAATACGTCGAGGAGCGCGAACTTACTATTCTCTTCGCCGTGGACCTGAGCGGCTCGGGGCAGTTCGGCTCCGTGGACCGCCTCAAGAACCGCACCGCGGCGGAGTTGTGCGCCGTGCTCGCCTTCACCGCCATCGCCAACAACGACAAGGCCGGCCTGCTCATCTTCACCGACCACATCGAACACTTCATCCCGCCCAAGAAGGGTTCGCGGCATGTGCAGCGCCTCATTCGCGAACTGCTCGACTTCAATCCGCGGCGGCGCGGCACGAACATCGCCGGAACCCTCGAATACCTCGGACGCGTGCTCAAGCGGCGAGCGGTCGTGTTTGTCGTCTCCGACTTCCTCGCGCCTCTTGATTTCACTTCGCGCAATGGACATGCCAACGGGCACGGCCACGGGCGGTCGTCGAGCGACTTCGACACCGCACTGCGCCTGCTCAACCGCCGGCACGACGTCATCGGCGTTCGGATTACGGACCGGCTTGAGCACGCCATGCCCGTGGCGGGGCTGATTGAGTTTGAGGATGCGGAGACGGGCGAGCGATTCTACTTCGATGCCGGCTCGCGCCGCGCGCGGCGGGAGTTCGAAATACACATGGCTGCGAATGACCGCGCTCTGGGCGAGCGGTTCCGCCGCATGGGCGTGGATTACGTGGAGGTGCAGACCGGCCGGCCCTTCATCCACACGCTGATGCAACTCTTCCGCAGAAGGGAGCGGCGGCGGTGATCGAAGAGAGGCATCGAGGCATCCAGGCATCGAGGCATCAAGGGAAGGCGGCGGCGACACGTTTAGCCGCGACCCGGAGGCTTTGCGCAGGGGAGCGTGCCGCGCGCGCAATCGTCGTGCTGCTCCTTCTTACTCTTGCGGCGTGCGACCGAGGGACCGACAGGATCGACGATGATCCCGCCACTCAATCCATCTCCCATCGCGTCGAAGAAGGCCCCGTGCAGGCGTCGGTGACGCTCACGCCGCGCGAGGTGCGCACTTCAGGTGCGATGCGATTGATCGTCGATGTGATGACCCCAGCCGGGGCGAGCGTGGAGGAGATCCAACTTGTTGGCGCTCTGCCGCAGGACTGGGTGATCACCGATCGCCGCCGCTCGACGCGTTCGGCGGGTTCAAGGGAGAAGCGGGAGCGATTCGAGTTCACCATCGAGCCTTACCTTCCCGGCCGCCACGAGATCGACTCGTTCGAGATCATCTGCGACCTGAAGGGTGATGCGGGCGATCGCGTGTCGCTGCATTCGATCGCGGTGCCGGTAGAGGTGGTGTCGGAGTGGCCTGCGGGGGACACAACCCGCGAGCCTGCGGCGCTGCGAGGCGTGGTGGAGGCGCCGCCGCAGCCCTGGCCGTGGTGGGCGTGGACGGGCCTCGCGGGCGGCGCCGCGCTGCTGCTCGCGGCGGTCGCGTGGCTCGTGGTTCGGGCGCGGCGGCCGCACGTCGTGCCCCCGGTCTACAAGGCGGCGCACGAGATCGCGCTGATCGACCTCGGCCGCCTCATTGCCGAGCAACTCGTCGAGCAGAGGCAGTACAAGCCATTTTACCAGCGCCTCTCCAACGTCCTGCGCCACTACATCGAGAACCGCTTCAATCTGCGGGCGCCGGAACGCACGACCGAGGAGTTTCTCGTCGAATCGCGCCAAGCCCGGTGCTTCAACGCCGGCGACCTGCAACTGCTCGAGGAGTTCCTCACGCACTGCGACATGGTCAAGTTTGCCGAGTTCGTGCCCGACACGGTGCGGATGAACGAATCGCTCGACACGGTGCGGGCGTTCGTCGAGCGGACCAAGTCGGCCGAGGCGCAGGTGGAGGTGTCGCCGGCGCGGGTGGAGTCGGCCGGAGCGAGGCGATCGGCGCCTCCAGTGGAGGCGTTGCCATGATGCCTCATTTCGACGTGCCGTGGATTCTCTGGCTGCTGCCGCTGGCGCCGCTGCTGGCGTGGGTGGGGGCGTGGCGGCGCCGCCGTGCGGCGGTGCGCTTCTCCTCACGTCAACTCACCGCGCCGGTGCGGGCGACGTGGCGCTCGCGCTTCATGCCGCTCATCCCGCTGCTGCGTGCGGCGGCCCTGGCCTCCCTCATCATCGCGCTCGCCCGTCCGCAAAGGGGCATCGGCGAGATCCGCACTTCCGCCGAGGGCGTCGCCCTCATGTTCGTGGTCGATCGATCGTGGAGCATGAACGAGCGACTCGATCCGAACGAGCCGACCACGCGCATCGACGTCGTCAAGCGATTGAGCACGGAGTTCATCACCGGCAACGATCGCGGCCTCAAGGGCCGGCTCGACGACCTCATCGGCCTGGTCGCCTTCGGCAAGTATGCCGAGACGGTCTGTCCGCTCGTGCGCATCCACGAGACCCTGACGAAACTCATCGACACGATTCAACTGGCGCACCCGCAGTCGTTCGATGCGGGCACGGCGATCGGCGAGGGGCTGGCGCTCGCGGCCGCGCGCCTCAAAGATGCCGAGGCGGAACTGGCCCGCCGCAACCAGGATGAGGCCGATCCCGACTTCACCATCAAGAGCAAGATCATCGTCCTGCTTACCGACGGCGATGAAAACACGACGACGATCGCGGCGACGCAGGCAGCCCAACTCTGCGCCGACTGGGGGATCAGGATCTACGCCGTGGGCATCGGCGGCGGGACCGTGCGCACGGTGCAGACGCCCTTCGGTGATCGGCAGATCACCGTCGTCGGCGGCTTCAACGAGCAACTGCTCAACCGCATCGCGGAGATGACCGGCGGCCTGTACCGCAGCGCTTCCAACCGACAGGGCCTCGACGATATCTACCGCGAGATCGACCGCCTCGAGAAGACGGAGATTCACTCGAAAGAGTACACATCCTACGAAGAGTTGTTTTTGCCGTGGGCACTGGCGGCGGCAGGGCTGCTGCTGGCGGAGTTGGTGCTGGGATCGACGTGGCTGAGGAGGACGCCGTGATGCATCTCGGAGATGATCGCTGGCTTGCGGCGCTGTGGACACTGCCTGTTGCGGGGTTGCTGCTCGTGTGGGCGCTGCATCGCCGGCGTGTGCTGCTGGTTCGCCTCGCCGATGCGCGGCTGCTGCCGACGCTGGCGGCGTCGGTGAGCCTGGCGCGCCCGGTGATCAAGTCGCTGCTGCTGCTGCTCGCGCTGGGGGCGGTGACGTTCGGTCTGGCGCGCCCGCAGTGGAACGCCCAGCCGCAGGAGGTGCGGCGTCTGGGGCGCGACGTGTGCTTCGTCATAGACGTGTCGCGGAGCATGTTGGCTCAAGACCTTGCCCCCAATCGACTTGAACGCACGAAGATGTGGGTGCGCGATGCGCTCGCGGCGATGAAGGGCGATCGCGTCGCCATCGTCGCCTTCGCCGGCTCGGCGGTGGTCAAGTGCCCGCTCACGCACGATTACGGCTTTGCGCGGCTGGCGCTGGATGATCTCTCGACTGACAGCGTGCGGCGCGGCGGAACGCTCATCGGCGACGCGATCCGCCTCGCTGCCCGCGAAGTGTTCGACACCAACGAAGCGAGCCACAAGGACATGATCCTCATCACCGACGGCGAAGACATGGAGAGTTTCCCCGTCGAGGCGGCCCGGGCCGCGGGCGAGGCGGGCGTTCGCATCATCGCCATCGGCCTCGGCGATGAGAGCGTCGGCACGCCGATTCCCATTCCCGACCAGTTCGGCCGCGAGTTGTACGTGACCTATGAAGGCGAACAGGTGCTCTCTCGCCTCGATGCCGATACGCTGCGGCAGGTCGCGCTGGCGAGCCGCGACGGGCAATACCTCAACGTCGCCACCGGCACCATCGAACTCGACGACCTCTACGAACGTCTGATTCTCAAGGCCCAGCAGCGCGAGATGCAGACGACCGAAACCGCCCGGTACGAGGAGAAGTTCCAGATCTTTCTCGGCCTCGGACTGGGGCTGCTTGTCATGGAAGGGTTGATCAGTGGACGCAGACGCGCATCGGAGTGAGCGAAGCAGGTGGATCGCCGGGATCGCGGCGCTGTGGATCGGCGCAATGAGCGCTGCGGCGCCGGCGCAGGGCGATGCGCGCGAACTGCTTCGAATGGGCATCGAGCAGTATCGCGCCGGTGAGCTGCGACAGGCCTCGACGCTCTTTGATGAAGCGCGGCGCGCGGAGAATGCGCCGATCCAGGCGACGTTCAACAAGGCGGTGACCCTCGCCGAACTCGGGCAGACGGATGAGGCGGCGGCGCTCTTCCGCGAGGTCGAGGCGATGCGCGGCTGCCCGCCCGCGCTGGCGGATGCGGCGCGATACAACATCGGCCGCATGCTGCTCGATCAGGGCGTGGAGCAGGTGCAGAGCGATCCGCGCGGCGCGATGGAGACGCTTCAGCACGCGGAGGGCGCCTTCCGCGATGTCGTGCGCCGCAGCCCGGACGATCGCGATGCGGCGCGCAACCTCGAGTATGCCCGCCTGGCGCGGCGGCAGATTCAACAGGCCCTCGAACAGATGCAGCAGATGAATCAGCAGCGCAGCGACATGGCTCAACAGGCCGAGCAACTCGCACGGCAGCAGCAGAACGCCGCCGACCAGACCCAGCAACGCGCACAGCAGCAGGAATCACAGCAGCAGCGCCAGGACCAGCAGTCGCGCGAGCAGAGCCGGCAGCCGCAGAACCAGTCGCCGCCGACACCGACGCCCGAACAGAACGAGTCGCAGCCCGGCGAATCACAACCGCAACAACAACAGGAGCAGGAATCGCAGGAGGAGAATGGCGAGGAGCCTGAACCGTCCCCTCCGGAAGAATCTCCGACGCGCGAGCAACTCGATCAATTGCAGCAGATGCTCAGCGAACTGACCGAGCGGTTGCAGCAGCGGGTCGATGAGATGCTTGACGAGTTGAATCAGGATCCATCAGCGCCATCCGGTCAGTCCGATCAACCCGAGGAGCAGGAGCCGTCGCAGTCGCAATCGCCGCCGCAGGAGCAGCCGGATTCGCAACAGCCGGCGGACCAACAACAGTCGGCGGACCAACAACAGCCACCGCCCGCCGACCTGCCGCGCCCGGATGATTCCCAACTGCGTGAGTCGCTGGAGCGGGCGCAGCAATCGCTCGAACAGGCGCGTCAGGAGCAGCGTCAGGCCTCCGAAGCGCTCGAGCAGGGTGATCTCGAAGAGGCGCAGCAGCATCAGCAGCGCGCGGCCGAGCACCTGCGCGATGCCGCCGAGCAGTTGCGCCCCGAGGGTGAGCCGCCCCAGCCCCAGCCCCAGCCCGGCGAGGATCAACAGGGCGATCAGCAGCAGCCGCAGGATCAGCAGCAGCCGCAGGACAACCAGGATCAGCAGAGCCGGCAGCCGCAGGGGCCGCAGCCCGAGCCGCAGCAGGACCAGAGCGGGCAGGCGCAGCAGAGCAGTGGGGATGAGGGGCGCGAAGAACTCGTCGAACGCCTCCTCGAACGCGAGCGGATCACCCGAGAGATGCGCGAGAGCCGCGAGCGCACCCGCGTGCGCCAGTTGAATCCCGTGGAGAAAGACTGGTAACGATGGCCGCGAGCGCCCCCAACCTGTTGAATCATCGACTCGTGCAGGCGTTGTCTTGCGTGGCGTGGCTGCTTGCGGCGCTCAATGCCGCTTTCGCGCAGGACTCCATTACCGTTCGCGCCGGCGTGACCAACGACAACCCCTACGTCGGCGAAGCGGTGCGCTTCCATCTCAGCGTCAACGGCTCCGAAGCGCCGATCGAGCCCGACTGGCCCGCGCTCGACGGCGTCGATGTGCGGCCGCTGGGCGGGCAGGTCACGACGCAGTCGATGATGACGATCATCAACGGCCGGCGGCAGGACCAGCGCTTCGAAGGCTACGTCCAACTCTACGAACTCACCTTCCATACTCCCGGCGTTCACATCATTCCGCCCCTGAGCGTCGAGATCGACGGAAACATGTACCGCTCCAACGCCGTCTCCGTGCGCGTGATCGAGCCGCAGGCTCGGCCCGATGTGCGCATGGCGATCGAAGTGGATAACACTTCGCCTTACGCCGGCGAAGCGACCAATCTCGATGTCACGCTCTATCTGCGTTCCTCCATTCAGCGAGCGGCGCTGCGCTTCCCGAACCTGGAGGGGCAGTTTGAGGTGCTCGATCCGCCGGGGCAGGCTCCTCGCAGCGGCCGGCGCGACACGATCGAGTTTCTCGGATCAGGCGTGGCGCTGGAGCGCGGGCAGGCGGTGCTCGACGGCGTCAACTTCGACACCTTCACCTTCCGCAAGGTGCTCGTGCCCCTGCGCGCGGGCGAGCAGCGCCTCGGCCCCGGCTCGTTCACCTGCGAAGTGATCGTGCGCGCGGCTCGCTCGCTCTTTGAGACCGACCAGGTCGAGCGCGTGACGGTGCCGTCGAACGAGATCAGGTTGAACGTCAGGCCGGTGCCCGAGGAGGGCAGGCCGCCGCATTTCACCGGGCTGGTGGGGCGCTACCGCGTCTCCGCGCGGGCGTCGGCGACGGATGTGAACGTCGGCGACCCGATCACGCTCACGGTGCGTTTCAGCGCCGACGGCGGGGTGCTGCGCGATCCGCGTCTCGACCTCGCGAAGCAGCCCGGCTTCACCGATCGCTTCCGCATCAGCGAGTCAACCGCCGAGCCGCGGCGCGAGCGCGATGAGATCGTCTTCGAGCAGGTGATCCGCCCGCTGAGCGACTCGGTGAGGGAGATTCCGCCCATCGAGGCGCCCTACTTTGACACGAGTCGCGGCGAGTACGCCATCGCGCGGAGCAATCCCATCGCGCTCAACGTGCGGCCGACGCGGATTGTCACGGCCGGCGACGCGGAAGGGGCGAAGATCGCCTCGGAGATCGAGGACGCCTCGGAGGGCATCGCGGCTAACTACGGCGCAGCGACGGCGCTGATCGACCAGCGCTTCGATCTCGCGGCGGCCCTGCAATCGCCGGCGTGGCTGGTCGCGCTCGGCGCGCCGCCGGTGTTCTACCTCGTTTTCCATGCTCACTCTGGCGTGGCGGCGAACCGGCAAAGCGGACCACGCCTCGCGGCGAAAACGGCGAGCGCTTGACGCCGCAAAACGTCTTCTCCACGACCAGCGCGTGGACCTGAGCGAGGCCGATCGCGTCCGCCGCGCCGTGCGGCAGTACGTCGCCGATCGGTTCGATCGACCCGTCGCCGGCCTGACGACAGCCGACTGCGTCGAGGTCATTGCGCCCATCAACGCGGCTCTGAGCGAACAACTGGCGACGCTGCTCGAGCAATGCGATGCGAGTCGCTATGGAGGCGCGGCAGGGGGCGCGGCCGGCGACCTGGCCGCGCAGGCCTCATCACTGCTCGACGCGATCGAACAGGCCGCGGCCGATGGAAGGACGGCGCCATGAGATCAGTCGCGCCCATCCTCATCGCACTTCTCGTCGTGGTTTCCTTCCTTCCGCGCGCGGCATTGGCGCAGCGCGACGCGACGCCTGTCGAAGCGCTCTTCGAGCGGGGTCAGCAGGCGTTTGATGATGGGCTGGCGTTGCGCCGCGACAATCCGCGCGTGGCGGCGGAGTCGTTCCGCAGCGCCGCATCAATGTGGCAGAGCATTGTTGACGAATACGACAGGCACAACGGCCGGCTGCTCTACAACATCGGCAACGCGCACCTGCTTGCGGGCGAGGTCGGCCCGGCTATCCTCGCCTACCGCCGCGCCGAACGCTTCATCGCCGGCGACCGCCATCTCGTCGCCAACCTCCAGCAGGCGCGGCAGCGCGTCCGCACGAGCGTTGAGCCTTCAGCAACGGATCGGGCGCGCGGCATGCTCCTCTTCTGGCACGAAGACTGGTCGCCGCGCACGCGCCTCACGCTTCTGACGCTGTTGTGGGGCGCCGGGTGGATCTGGGCGCTGCTGCGGTTGAGCGGCCGCTTCGCCGCCTGGCCGCGCTGGCCCGGCTGGAGTGCGGCGATGCTCGCCATCGTGCTCGGCGCTTCGCTCGCAATCGATCAGTTGGGCGATGAGGTGGCGGGCGTCGTCATGCGCGAGACCATCGGCCGCAAGGGGCCGTCTGACGCCGGCTATGAACCGAGTTTCACCGACCCGCTCGCCGAGGGCGTCGAGTTCACCGCCATTGAGAATCGAGGCGAGTGGCTTCTCACGCGCCTGCGCGACGGGCGCGAAACCTGGCTGGAGCGCGGCAGCGTGGCGATGATCGAGTGAGCCTCACGCGCGCAGGCACCGGTCCATTTGTTCCTTGATCTCGCGCAACTGTGTCTCGCCGCCTCCGGCGACCTCCGCCGTACACCAGCCGGTGAAGGCGATGGCGCGCAGGGCCTTTCGCACCGCGGGCCAGTCCACATCCCCCTCGCCGATCTTCGACCAGCCCGCGGTCTTGCCCCAGTCCTTCACATCGCACTTGACGATGCGCCGGCCGAGCCTGCGGATCCACTCCTCCGGCCGGCCGTACTTGCGGTGGTTGCCGATGTCGAAGTAGACGCCGACCCACGGGCTGTTGATCGCGTCGATGTAGCGAGCCAGTTCATCCGCGCTCTGATCCTCGCCGCCGTCGTGGTCGTAGCAGAATCGGTTCCACACGTTTTCGATGAGGATGTGGATGCCCAGTTCAGCCGCGAGCGGAATCACGCGGTGAATCTGCTCGATCGACCGCTCCCAGACGTGCTGTTGGTTCTCCGTTTCGCTGCTGCCCGCGACTCCGGGGACGAGGAGGACGCTCGAACCGCCGAAGGCTTTGCTGTCGCGGATCGCCTGCTCGAGCGCCGCGCGGCCCTTGTCGCGCACGGCTTGATCGTGGTCGCTGAGGCGCGTGTTCCAGTGGACGCCGTCGACGACGCCGTGTACGGGCAGACCCGTCTGGGCGCTGGCGTCATGGACTTCACCAGCGGTCAGCGCCGTCGGGCTGTCGAGTTCGATGCCGTCGTAGCCGAGGCGCTTGAGCAGCGCGAACTTGTCGGCGAGCGGCGCCTCGACGTTGACCATGCCGTACTTGACGGCGAAACGCAGTTGAAGCGGCTCGCCGGGCGCGATGGAACGCACGGGTTGAGCGGCGGTGCGCGTGTGCGTGGAAATGGAGGCAGAGGCGGGAAGCGTGCCGGCCGCGCCAAGCGCCGCCGCCGCCCCGCCCATAACGAGCGCCTCGCGACGCGAGATCGGGTGCTCTCTCATGCGGGTATCGTACGCCCGCGAATGAGCGACCTCAGCGCCTCGAAGCGCTCCGCTGCGCAAAGCCTCCGCGTCGCGGCTAACCAAGAACATCAATCCCTCGATGTCTCGTTGCCTCGTTGCCTCGTTGCCTCGATGCCTTGATGCCTTGATGCCTCGATGCCTTCTTCTTCACCCCGGCGTCGGCACGCGGAACTGCTTGAGGTCCACTCCCTTGAAATACTCGATCGTCTTCCCCAGCCCCTCACGCAACTGAACCTTCGGCTCCCAGCCCAGTCTCTCGCGGGCCAGGTCGATCACCGGCTGGCGCTGCGTCGGGTCGTCAGCCGGGAGATCCTCGTAGACGATCTTCGACTTTGTGCGCGTCATCTCCACCACCATCTCGGCGAGTTGCCTGATGGTGAACTCGAAGGGGTTGCCGAGGTTGACGGGTCCGATGAAATCATCCGGCCCGTTCATCATGCGGATGATCCCCTCGACAAGATCATCGACGTAGCAGAATGATCGCGTCTGGCTGCCGTCGCCGTAGATGGTGATGTCCTCGCCCGTGAGGGCCTGGCGGATGAAGTTGGAGACGACGCGGCCGTCGTAGGGGTGCATGCGCGGGCCGTAGGTGTTGAAGATGCGCACCACGCGGATGTTCAGGCCGTTGGAGCGGTGGTAATCGAAGCAGAGCGTCTCCGCGGCGCGCTTGCCCTCGTCATAGCACGCGCGCGGGCCGATCGGATTCACGTTGCCGCGATACGACTCGGGCTGCGGATGCACTTCCGGATCGCCGTACACCTCGCTCGTCGAGGCGTGGAGCACCTTGGCGCGGGTGCGCTTGGCCATGCCGAGGACGTTGATGATCCCCAGCACGCTGGTCTTCATCGTCTTGATGGGGTTCCACTGATAGTGAATGGGGCTGGCGGGGCAGGCCATGTTGTAGACTTCATCGACCTCCAGCCAGATCGGATGCGTCACGTCGTGGCGGATGAGCTCGAAGTTGGGCTTGCCGAGCAAGTGGGCGATGTTGATCTTCTGGCTCGTGAAGAAGTTGTCGAGGCAGATGACATCGTGCCCCTGCGCCACGAGCCGGTCGCAGAGATGCGAGCCGAGGAACCCGGCCCCGCCGGTGACGAGAATGCGCTTCATCTTGTGGATCGACACGGGCGGAGGCTCCTGGAGGCTCTTGGGAGGAGTGGAGGTGGTGACGATAGCGGGGCAAGTGCGGTGCGACTTGCGACCGGTCACTGGCAACGCAGCAACATGGATAATATCCTCAAGGCGGCTGGGCCGAAGTGCGGGGCGGCTTGCGCACTCTGGTGGTTTGCGGGAAACCGTCGCTCAGATTCACTCCGCAAGCACCGGGTCGCGCGCTTGGGAACTGCCATACGAAGAGATCACTCTCGCCAAGTTTGGAGAATCGCGCCATGCCCAAAGTCCCCTCGAATCTCACCGGAGCGGCTGGCGAATACTTCATCGCCTACAAGATCTCCTGCATGGGCTTGGTCGCTGCTCTTCCAAGAAGCGGAGCGATCGGCGTCGACGTACTTGTGAGCAATCTCGACGGCAGCAAAACGCTCGCGATCCAGGTCAAAACAACGGACTGGGCTGAGCGAACTCGCGGGCGAGGAAACAAGAAGGAGGCGTTTCAGCTTCAGTTTCCGTTGGGCCATAAGTCGGCGAAAATCAACAATCCGCATCTGTTCTTTGCGTTTGTGGACCTGCGCGGCATCGACAATGCCGATCTGCACCCCGACGTCTATCTCGTGCCCTCTCGTTTCGTCTTCGATCACTGCAAGGCTTGGTCCGACCAAGCGAAGATGGTCCGCCTGCACGTGGAGATTTCGAAGTTGGAACGATACAAGAACAATTGGACGGCGCTGGTGGACTCGCTCAAGTAGGACCAGGAACGGGGCGGGCGCGTGGCGTTGACGCCGCGCCCCCGACTTCGCCGGCACCCGTCAAAAGAAAAATCCTTCGCGCGGGCAGAAGGGGCCGTGGAGCGAAACGGCGAGGGCTGGCTCGGGGGAGTTTGGCTTGGCGACGCGGTCGATTACAGACAGTGCGCTCGGGCAGGTCAGTCACGAACGGACGGCGCTGGGGTTGGCGGGGTCGGCGTAGGCACGGGTCAATTTGTCGGGGTCGCGGTCCTCGAAGATGGCCAGGGGATTGCCGCTGGGGTCGTCAAAGCGTGAGCAGGGCCCGCCGGGGATGTCGATGTTCTCGGCCACGGGTTTCCAGCCCCGAGCCTTGAGCGCGGCGGATGCGGCGGCGAGCGACTCCACGTCGTAGATCAGCATGCACGATCCGGGCGGTCGGTGCGAGGCGAGCAGGAGCACGGGGCCTTGGGCGATGCGGACGGCCGCGACCTGGGCGCCGAAGCGGTCGAAGTGCCACAGCCTCTGCCCGCCCAGCACGCGCACGTACCAGGTGAGATCGCGCGGGACATCGGAGCAGCCGAGGTAGAGATAGCGGAGCGACTTGAAGGGGAGGGGAGCGGACATGGGGAATCTTTACCCGGTCGGGCCCGTGACACCAGGCCGGGTAGGCCGTATCGACCGGAAATGCGAGTCCGACCGGGCGCAAACCCGAGGCGCGGCTGCAAGTTCACCATCGGGCAAAACCATCCGACGATTGACAACAGTAGGCGACAGGCGGCGAATTCGCGGTGGATCATGCAGTTCCGTCAAATGAACCGTGGCACTCCATCGGCCCGATCCGAACGCCGGAAACAGCCGCGTACCATTATGGATCGCCTGCGCTGATGGTGCCGCGCGCCACGGAGGACATGATGCGCATCGAGATTCAGACGGAGATCGTCGCGCCCCCGGAGACCTGTTTCGATCTCGCCCGCGACATAGATTTTCATCGGCGGACCATGGCCGGCACCGGCGAGCGGGCCGTGGCCGGCGTCACCTCGGGCCTGATCGGAGCGGGCGAAGAAGTCACCTGGGAGGCGCGGCACTTTGGAATCACGCAGCGGCTCGCCGTCCGCATCGTCGAGTTCGACCGGCCTCATCACTTTCGCGATTGCCAGGTGCGCGGCCCCTTTCGACTCTTCGATCACATTCATCGATTCGAGTCGCGCGGCGACCAGACGATCATGATCGACGAGATCGAGTTCGCCTCGCCCGGCGGGCCGATCGGCTGGGCCGTCGATCGTCTCGTGCTCGCGCGGCATCTGCGCCGGCTGATCGCCGCGCGCGGTGAGGCGATCCGTGACGAGGCTCAGCGCCTGGCCGACTCATCGCGGTCCGAACGGCATTGCTGAGGACCGAAAGCCTCGACTGCCAATTCGACAGTCCGCGAGTCGCCTTTCGCCATCCCCGCACGTCCGATTCCTCTGCCACCCGCGCAGAGCCTGAAAAGGGTGGTCTCGGGGCCGGCGGCGCGGCGCGCCGATTGCGGCTCTCTGGAAGGCGGCACTGCGCCGTCCCGGGGGAATCGTCATGCGCATGGATCGCTTTACCGTTCTTGCCCAGCAGGTGCTCGCCGACGCCCAGCAACTCGCCGCGAGCATGCAGCACGCCGAGTTGCGTCCGCTGCACCTGCTCGCCGCCATGCTCGACAGCGCCGGCCAGAGCGGCCGGCCCATCGCCCACTCGATCCTCGAACGCACCGCCGCCGACCCCGACCGCATCGCCTCCATCGCGCGCAGCGAACTCAAGCGCCTGCCCACCGTCTCGGGCACGCAACCCGCCACCGCCTCCGACACCATCGCCGTGCTCAACAAGGCGGACGCTGAGGCGAAGGCGCTGAGCGACTCGTATGTCTCGACCGAGCACCTGCTGCTTGCGCTGTCGGATGTCAAGTCCGACGCGAAAGAAGTGCTCTCCGTCAACTCGGTGAAGCGCGACGATGTGCTCAAGGCGATCAAGCAGATGCGCGAAGCCTCGGGCGTGTCCAACGTCCACGATCCCGGCGCCGAGAGCCAGTACGAAGCGCTCAAGAAGTACGCGATCGACCTCAACGAGAAGGCGCAGGAGGGCAAACTCGATCCCGTCATCGGCCGCGATGAGGAGATCCGCCGCTGCATGCAGGTCCTCAGCCGCCGCACGAAGAACAACCCCGTGCTGATCGGCGAGCCGGGCGTGGGCAAGACCGCCATCGCCGAGGGCCTGGCGCAGCGGATCGTCAATGGCGACTGCCCCGCCTCGCTCAAGCAGTCGCGCATTGTCGCGCTCGACGTCGGCGCGCTGCTGGCGGGGGCGAAGTACCGCGGCGAGTTCGAGGAGCGCCTCAAGGCGGTGCTGCGCGAAGTGGCCGCGAGCAAGGGGCAGATTATCCTCTTCATCGATGAACTGCACACCATCGTCGGCGCCGGCGCCGCCGAGGGGGCCGTGTCGGCGGGCAACATGCTCAAGCCCGCCCTCGCCCGCGGCGAACTGCACTGCATCGGCGCCACCACACTCGATGAGTATCGCAAGCACGTCGAGAAGGACGCGGCCTTCGAGCGCCGCTTCCAGCCCGTCTTCGTCGGAGAACCCAGCCTCGAAGACACCATCGCCATCCTCCGCGGCCTCAAGTCGCGCTACGAAGCCCATCACGGCGTGCGCATCACCGACCCCGCCCTCATCGCCACCGCCACGCTCAGCCACCGCTACATTGCCGACCGCTTCCTCCCCGACAAGGCCATCGACCTGCTCGACGAAGCGTCGGCCCGCCTGCGCATCGAGAACGACTCGATGCCCAGCGAACTCGATGAACTCCGCCGCGAGATCATGCGCCTCGAAATCGAGCGCGAAGCCCTCAAACAGGAGTCCGACGACGCCTCGCGCAAGCAACTCGACGCCGTGCAGAAGCAACTCGCCGAACTCAATGAGAAGAGCAGCGGCCTCTTCGCGCAGTGGCAGGCGCAGAAAAAGGAACTCGACACCGTCAAGGAGATGAAGGAGAAGATCGAAGCCAAGCACACCGAACTCGAACAGGCCCAGCGCCTCGGCGACCTTGAGCGCGCCGCCCGCATTCAGTATGGCGAACTGCGCGACCTCGGGAAGAACGTCGATCTCGCCGAAGCCGAACTCCGCAAACGCCAGGAGTCAGGCTCCATGTTGGTCAGCGAGGAAGTCACCCCCGAGCACATCGCCGAGATCGTCAGCAAGTGGACGGGCATCCCCGTCTCCAGACTCGTGCAGGGCGAGAAGGAAAAACTCGTCCACATGGAAGGGTACCTCGGCCGCCGCATGGTCGGTCAGGACGAGGCGGTGCGCGCCGTGAGCGACGCCGTCCGCCGCAGCCGCGCCGGCCTGGGCGATCCGCGGCGGCCCATCGGCTCGTTCCTCTTCCTCGGCCCCACCGGCGTGGGCAAGACGGAGTTGTGCAAAGTCCTCGCGGAGTATCTCTTCGACACCGAAGACGCCATGGTGCGCATCGACATGAGCGAGTTCATGGAGAAGCACTCCGTGGCGCGGCTGATCGGCGCCCCGCCCGGATACGTCGGCTATGAGGAAGGCGGCCGACTCACCGAGGCCGTGCGCCGCCGGCCCTACAGCGTCATCCTCCTCGACGAGATCGAGAAGGCGCACCCTGATGTCTACAACGTGCTGCTCCAGGTGCTCGACGACGGCCGCCTCACCGACGGCCAGGGCCGCACCGTGGACTTCAAGAACACCATCATCGTCATGACAAGCAACATCGCCGGCCAGCGCCTCCAGGAACTCGCCGGCAAGAACGCGCCCGAATGGGAGATCGAGGCGACCGTCAAGGATGAACTCAAGCGGACCTTGCGCCCCGAACTGCTCAACCGCATTGATGAGACGATCGTCTTCCATCAACTCACGAAAGATGAGATCAAGCGCATCGTCGGCCTCCAGGCGGACTTGCTGCGCCAGCGCCTCGCCGAGCGCGAGATTCACATCGAACTGAGCGACGCCGCAATCGACGCGATCGCCGACCTGGGTTACGATCCGGTCTACGGCGCGCGGCCGCTCAAGCGCGTGATCCAGCAGCAGATCGAGAACGCGCTGGCCTCGCGCCTCCTCGCTGGCGAGTTCGGCGTCGCGGATCGGGTGGTGGTGGATTACGCGGGGCGGTCGTTCGTGTTTCGCAAGTCGGAACATTGAGAAACTGGCTGCGTCCTAACAGATGCTTGACTACACTTGCCGCAGGGGTGCGGAAGAGCGAAGCGGGCGTTGGACCGCCCTGCGATCAGCGTCGTCGATTGCCCATTTGTGCATTGAATAGGCGGGACCATGTCAGCCCCGTTCAAGGATCGCCGTGGTCAACTCTTCGGGCGCGCGCCGGACATCCAGACCCTTCTGAACCGCGTTCAGACCAAGGGAGTGACCGCCATCTACGCGCGGCCACGTATGGGCAAGACATGGCTTCTTACAGAAGTTGCACGTCGGCTCGATAACGACGCTGCTTATGCCGTTGGGCTTCATGAAGCGAAGGGCACAGTTGAGGACCATTTGCTGCGAGCCTCTGCCGACCTCTACCAACGCTGGATTCTTGGCAGTGCGTCGCGACTCGATGAGATTCAAGTCTTCTGGCGACAGAACAAGGACAGAATCGTCACGCGGGTCGGTTCTCTGTTCGGTCGACTTCTTGAGAGCGCGTCAAGTCTTGCGGGCGGCCAAGTGGTCGGTGCCGGGAAGTTGGGCACACTGGTCCGGGATATGTTCGACGGTCTGGCGCGCGTCGATGATGCCCTGCGCAGCGGTAATGTGCAGTTCGCGCCGCTTTCATACGACCAGGCGCTCGATCTGATCCGAATCGTGTCGCACGTCGGCAGACGCAAACCCGTCCTCATTCTCGACCAGTGGGAGAAGTCTCCGCACGCCCAATCCGAATACGAGGTACTCACGACCTTCGCCGAGAATCACGAGGACTGGCCCGACTGCCATGTTCTGCTCGGGATCCGAGAGCCGGAGGTAGGCCCCGACCCCGCCGATCCGCCGGTGATCGAATGGGTTCGATCGCTGGACCGATCAAGTCCGCTCGTGCGCGTCATGCCGCTGGAATCGATGCATCTGGACGACCAGAGCGAACGGACCAACATCTGCGAACATGTCCGCGCGCTCGTTCCTCAAGCATTGCGCCCGCGGGACGAACTCATTCTTGAGTACATCGACGGATATCCCGGCGTGCTGGAGTTCTGGCGCGCCGCCCGAAGTCAGAGCGCGATCAACTCCATCGACGATCTTCGAGCGCGGGCGCGAGAAGCGCACGAATACGGCCAGAGCGACCTGGAGCATCGATTGCCCAGTCTCGAGGGATCCCCTCTCGCGCTCGCGACCCGCCTGGCCTTGTTGCCGCCGCTGGACCGGGAATCCTGGCCCCCCTTGCGGGACGTCATTCTCCACCGCATCGATGTGGCGGAAATAGATCGCCTTCGCTCCCGCGGCGTCCTGACCAGTGAAGAGGCCGCCTTTCCGACGTTCGGCCACCCGATGCGCTACGCCTACGCAAAGCAGTGGCTCGCCAAACACCAGGGGGAATCGTGCCGACAGGCGCTTGATTCCCTCTGTTTCGCACTGGCGAGCCGATTCCGACGCGTTGATCACGAGCATCGAATCTTCGCTGAGACGTTGGCCGTCTGCGACGTAACGAATCCGGAGATTTCGCTCGGGGAGGGCGCGGGGGCGCTGATCGCCGCAGCAACGACCCTATTTGGGAGCATAGATGACGTTGCGGGCAGCGACTTCGACACTGGCTGGGCGGCAGCGCTCCGTTTGAACGCGAGTGTTTCACCGCTGATTGCCGTAGCGTTGACGAACCGCGGCGTGGGCAAGGGCATGCAGGGGGATCACGCGGGCGCGATCGCCGACTTCACCGCGGTCATCGAGATGGCCGAGGCGCCGGTCGAGCCGCGGGCGAAGGCGTACAACAACCGCGGCGTGGCGAAAGGCAAGCAGGGCGATCTCGCGGGCGAGATCGCGGACTACACGGCGGTCATCGAGATGGTCGAGGCGCCGGCCGACCAGCGGGCGCAGGCGTACAACAACCGCGGCGCGGCGAAGGGCATGCAGGGCGATCACGCGGGCGCGATCGCCGACTACACCACGGTCATCGAGATGGCCGATGCCCCGGCCGAGCAGCGGGCAAAGGCGTACATCAACCGCGGCATGGAGAAGC
>Ga0326597_10001016_pt1 | contig 46824 bp, 29 predicted proteins | sample RVTome_12_FD_203789 | JGI IMG/M metagenome (GOLD analysis project Ga0326597, IMG submission 203789) | Soil microbial communities from uranium-contaminated site in the Upper Colorado River Basin, Wyoming, United States - RVT100D185 | ecosystem: Environmental > Terrestrial > Soil > Contaminated >...
GCGCGGATTACAACCAGATCCGCATCGCCTACGAAGGCATCGAGTCACTCTGCCTTGATGTCAACGGCGACCTGAACATCGCCACCTCCTTCGGTACGCTGACCGACTCCGCGCCGCACGTGTGGCAAGAGTCGGAGGGGCAACGCATCGGCGTCCCCGCGCGCTTCGAACTCCTCGACGACCGCACCTGCCGCTTCGCGATCGACGGCCCCGTCGATCCCACCCGCGAACTGATCATCGATCCGAACGTGGAGTGGATGGTGTACGTTGGAGGTTCAGGACTCGACTACGGGCGGTCGGTCGCGCTGGATGAAACCGGCGCGGCCTGCATCGTGGGCTACACCGAATCGCGCGACTTCGTCGGACGCAACAACTCCTATGTCGGCGGTCGGTCGGACGCTTTCCTTGTCAAGGTGGATGCGTCCGGAGAGGTGGCGTGGATGACCTACCTCGGCGGCACCGCGGCCGAGGATGCGGAAGATGTGGCGACCGACGGACTCGGCGCGATCTACGTGACCGGCCCGACGCAATCGGACGACTTCGGCGGGCGGATCAACTCGATGAACGGACCCGGCGATGCATTCCTCGCGAAAGTGAGCACCGAGGGGCAACTGATCTGGATGACCTACGTCGGAGGAAATTACGTCGAGCACGGCATCGGAGTGAGCGCCGATGCGCGGGGCGCCGTAGTCGCCGGGTGGACCACGTCCCTCGACCTGCCGGCACGCACCAACTCGCACCATCAGGGCTTCGCTGACGGCTTCGCGACGAGAGTTGACGCGACGGGATCGATCGAGTGGTCTACCTATCTCGGCGGGCAGCGGGATGATTGGGGCAAGGGCGTCGCCGTGACCAACGAGGGCCGGACCCTTGTTACGGGCTGGACGAGTTCTTCCGATTTCGATGGACGCCGCAATGAGTATTTCGGTGGAACTGAAGACGCCTTTCTCGTCAGCCTGGATGCGGGCGGCGCGATCGAATGGATGACCTATCTCGGCGGCAGCCGCAGCGAGCGCGGAGCCGATGTCGCGGTTGATTCGGCGGGGGACATTCTGGTGACGGGCGACACCACATCCGACGACTTCGCGGGGCGGAACAATGAGTACCTGGGCGCCCCGGATGCGTTCGTTCTCAAGTCGGATGCGGCCGGGAGTCTCGCCTGGATGACCTACTTTGGCGGGAGCGCGTCGGATTACGGCCATGCCATCGCGATCGATGCCTTCGATGGGATGGTCATCGCGGGTCAGACCGACTCGCTCGACTTTGGAGGCCGCGTCAACTTCTTCCACGGCGGAGTCTCGGACGCCTTCGTCGCCACTCTGGACTCGCGCGGCCAGGAGCGATCGATGATGTACCTGGGCGGTTCAAAGGATGATTGGGGGCATGGAGTCGCGGTGGGGGTCGATGGGGGCGCCTTTGTTTCAGGGGCCACCAGTTCACGGAACTTCCCCAAGGGGCGCAATCCCTCCTACGGCGCCTACGACGCCTTTGTCGTCCGCCTCTCTCCCGGCGGCATCGGCTTGGCCGTCAGCGCCAGTTGTCCCGCCGGCGGTCCGATTCAGGTCGGTTGGACCGGCGCGACGCCCGATGGGCAGGTCGCACTCATCTTCGCGCGAAACACCGGCTCGTTCACGATCCCCCCCGGCAACCCCTGCGCCGGTACCGAACTCGGCCTCGGCCCCAACCAGATCCGACTCGCCTGGCAAGGCCCCGCCGGCCCCAACGGAAGCCGCACGCTTAACACCACTGCCGGCCCAAGTGCCTGTGGCGGCTACCTCCAACTGCTTGACATGGCCACCTGTGCGACGAGCAATACCGCGAGAGTCGAATAGCCGTCGCGTGGCTCGCGCCGCGCGTTGAGTCAGTTGGCCGTCGCCTGCACCTCCCCCATTTCCTACATCTTTGCCAAAGATTCAGATTTTTCCCGCAATGCGGCCCAAAACCGGGTACATTATACGGTTGAAGGGCCGTCGTCCCCGACCCCAACACACCAAGAGAGGATGGAAGCCATGCAGATGCACATACTTGCGCTGACGTTTGCGACCGTGATTTGGGCCGGACACGCGCAGGGGCAGGGCAACTGGTACGAGGTTTTCCCGGCGCTTCCCGAGAATCCGCGTCACGCGGTTCTTCTGCCGCCCACTACGTTCAACAACACCTGGTACCCGGACGGGCTTATTCTCTACCTCGAACGGTCCGGCACCAAGGCGCCGTTTTTGTGGGATCCGGCTGGCCAGAGCCACGTCGGCCAGACCGGCGCGCCGCCCAATACCAAGACCTTCTGCAGCGGCCATGCTTTCGATGGTTTTGGGCGTCTGGTGGTCGCCGGGGGCTGGTTCGGACCGGGCAACTGCGGCAACGAGCAGGTGGCCCTGTTCAATCCGGTAAACCTTGCGGCGACCCCGTTCGCCACGCAGATGGTTGACAAGAGGTTTTACCCTTCCTGCGTGACGGTCGCTGACGGGACGGTATGGATTCTCGGTGGCCAGAGGTGGAATCCGACCTGCACTCAGAACTGCTGCAACGTCCGCAATCCCGACGTGGAGTGGGTGGACATCTACCAGGGCGCCGATCCGGTGGTGGTGAAGGCAAACGTCAGTCTCAGCCCCGCCTTGCAGAACTACCCGGTGCTGTTCATGCTCGGCACGGCCACGGAGGGGAACCTCATGGTCGGCGCCAAAGCGCCCCCGGGGGTCGAAGTCGGACGCTCGTACTGGTACAACACCGCGCTCCCCACGCAGAATCTGATCGAGGGACCGCAGACGGCTCTGAGCGCGTTTCATGGCGAGGCCGCCGGCCGCTCCGACGCAAGCGCTGTTCTTCTGCCGGTTGATCTGCGCAATTCGCCGCCCGTCGAGCAGGTGCTCGCGATTGGCGGGCACGCCCTTGGCGGCGTGGAGGGGACGTGCGAGATTCTCAGGAAGAACCCGCAGGGGCAGTGGGTGTGGGTCTTCACGGGCGACCCGCAACAGCCCAACGACCCCGGCAACCTGCGCCATCCGCGCGCCAACCCCGACTGCGTCCTGCTCGCCGACGGCACGCCGTTTCTCGTCGGGGGCAACGAGGAGAGCACGCACGGGAATCCGATCTTCACGCCCGAGATCTTTAACGCCGCGAACAGCAGGTGGAGTGTGCTGCTCGACAGTCAGGGTCAGCCCCTCAACCACCAGTACCGACGGGCCTATCACTCCGTGGCGCTGCTTCTGCGCGATGGAAGCGTGTGGGTGGCGGGCGACGACAACGATCCCGGCAACAATGGCAAGCAGGTCGAGATCTTCCAGCCGGAGTACATGTTTATGCCGCGTCCGCAGATCGTCTGGCCGGCGACGGAGCCGGTGCTCATTGGACGTAATACGACGTTCCCGGTGGTCTACACCCTGCCGCAAGGACGCTCGTTCGGATACGTCGCCCTTATTGCGCTCGGGTCGGCCACCCATTCGCTCAACTTCTCGCAGCGGTATGTGATACTGGACAACCAGGAGCCGTCCGGCAATTCGGTGAACGTGTTCCCGCCGCCAGCAGCCTTCGCGCCACCGGGACCGTACATGATGGTCGTTGCTGACGACCTCGGGGTGCCATCGGTCGCCGAGTTCGTCTATCTCGATTTTTGAGTGAGCGTCATGTCGAGCCCTCGCTCGTCCATCCTCGTGATCCATGTCGCCGCGTGCGCAGCACTGGCGTTCACCGGCGCTGCGCGCGGCGGCGAAGTTATATGGGACTTCGGACCTGATACCGGGAAACTGGGTCAGTGCTTTCTCGCCAACAACTCGAACGGAGTAAACCGCGCCGACGACGTCATGTTCGATGACTTCATGCACCTTACAGGTATCGACATGTGGACGTGCGTTCCATTGCCCCAAGGCGCCATGCACATCAAGATTCTCTTCACGGACCCCTTTCTACCTGAGCCTGGCGAAGTATACGTGAGTTGGGATGCAACGCACACCGGGTACGAGTTCGACCGGAACATCAACGGCGTCGATTTGTATAAAGTTAGCTTTGACTTTGACCCCGTATTGCTGCGCGGTAACACACCCTACTGGATCGGCGTCTCGGGCAACGGATGGGATCTGGGGCAGGCCATGGTCATTGGCCCGGGAAATGAAAGTTATGCACGGTTCCTGGGCAGCGAGTTCGAACGGATATTTCGGGGGTTCGACCAGATGTTCCGCCTTCGCGGTCGGGTGGTCTTTCCGCCCTTTGAGATCAGCCTCGACGGCGCGTGCCCCGGTCCGATGACGGCGAACGTCATCGGCGGCACGCCCGGCGGGCGGGTCGCCATCCTCGGCGGCGTGCGCGGCGGTGAGACGATTATTAACTCCGGCCCGTGCCGGGGAACCGCCGTGCCTCTCGGCGAGGCGATCCTTGTTGACACCATCACCGCCGACGCGGAGGGCAACGCGAGTCTTACGTTCAACGTCCCCTCCGGCTGCGGGACCATCGGCTTTGCCGCACTCGATCTGACCTCCTGCGCCGTGACCGATCCGGCGCGCACCTTCGCCGTGCCCGAACTCTATCTCGGGGGGCAGATCGGCAAACCCGAGGGCTTCGCGAACTTCAACGATGGGCCGCTCTATTGGGGGCGCCTGTCTTACGACGAAGGCGGCATGAACTTTCGCTACGTCCACGAGGACGGGCCCGGCTACGGCGGACTGACCTACTGCGGCGGCGACGGAACCCCGGGCCTCTACATGAGGGGGACGATGGACATGCTCGGAATCACCCGCGTGGACGGGGCCGACTTCGAGGCCGTCGAGTTCAACGCCGGCGACGGCTTCGTCGCCAATTGCTTCGACTACCTCTGGATTCGCGCCTACCTCGACGGCATCGCCGTCGCCGATTACACCGTGGACATGCCGCGCTGGCAGACGGTCGGACTCGTGGGCGGCGAGTTCGATGAGATTCGCGTCGGGGCTTACAACAGCGCCTCGGCTCGGGATTTCGCATTCCAGAGACGCAATGAGCGCGACTTGCAGGCCCTCGCCATCGACAACGTCCGCTTCGGCAGCATCACGCCCGCGCCGATGCTTTCCGTCGCCGCGACCTGCCCGAACGGCGGGCCGATCCGCATCGAGTGGACCGGTGCGACGCCCGATGGGCAGGTCGCGCTTATCTTCGCGCGAAACACCGGCTCGTTCACGATCCCCGGCAATCGCCCCTGCACCGGCACGCAACTCGGGCTTGGCGCGGATCAGATTCAACTCGCCTTCCAGGGCCGCTCCGGCCCGGACGGCTCGCGCACACTCAATGCCGACGCCGGGCCGGGCGCCTGCGGCGGATACCTGCAACTGCTCGATCTCACCACCTGCGCCACGAGCAACGTCGCGCGCGTTGAATAGAGCAATTGCAGTTCATGCATAGCGTGGGTGCCGTGGTCTGGAGGGAGGCTTTGCGACCGGAAGGCCACGCGATGCCGCGGACGGACGATCAAACTGATTCTCTTGTCAATCGCGCTTCCGCGTGGCCTGCGCTCCCAAAGCCTCGCTTCGACCACGGCACCCGCTCCACATGAAGTGGGAGCGCTCTAGCCAGGGCGTCACTTGCGCTCGATGGGCACGGGCGGAGCGCTGGGATCCTGACCGGACTCCTGCTGCTTGAGTTTGCGGTACTCCTCGAGTCCTTCGGGAGGCGGGAAGGCCTCGTCGAGTTCCATCGGCAGGCCGCTGCGGGCGAGCGCTTCCGCCAGGCCGCTGATGATCAGGTCGTACGACTTGAGTTTGGTGTCGTTGTCGGCGCGCTCCCAGAGGGCGAGGCGCTCGCCCATGGTCGAGATGCCGTCGGTCATCGCCATCTGGAAGGCCTGCTGGAGCATCCTTGGCCACTCGAAGGTGAGTCGGCCCTCCTCGGGCGTCACGGCCGTCTTGGGATTGCCGATATCGTCGTAGAAGATTCCGTAGATGGCCCGCGCCATGTGCACGTTGGCGTTGAAGGTCTTCTGATCGCCGCGCCCGAGTCCGCGCCGGAAGGCGGTGCTGAGCATTGCGATCACGTCATTGGTCGCCACGTGGATCGACGACCAGCGATCGGCCGTCTCGATGAGGATGAACTGCTCCAGCGCGGGGGTGAACCGATCGGGCTTGTCCCACTGGAAGAACTTCTCATCGTTGCGAAGGCGGTCGTAGACCTCCTGCGCCTTCTCGTATTCGCCGAACATGTAATACTCGCGCACGGCGTCGATGAGGAAGTTGCGGTAGCCGTCGATGAAGGTGATCGGGTTATCGGACTCGTTCTGCACCAGTCTCTCGGACATGAGGACGAAGACCTTCTCATAGAACGGCACGTAGCGCAGGTCGGGGCCGAAGGTGATCTCCTTGGTGATGAAGTCGAAGTAGACCCGGCCGCCGCGCTTGAGCGCCTGCTCGGAATGGAAGAGGACGCGATCGGTGTTGATGCGGTCGAAGTCGTGCTGATCGCGCCGGCTCAGGCCGCGCTCGACGCCGACCGCGGCCCAGTAGAGCGAGTGGCAGGCGGGGGAGCGCCAGTCGAGCGGGCCGTAGTCGCGCATGAACTTGACCATGTACGCCGGGTCCATGTTGAAGTGGTCGAGCAGGACGCGCTTGCGGGCGTGGGCGAGGAGCAGCGGCCAGGCCTCGGCAAAACGCGGGTCGCGCAGCAGCGGCCGCAGCGCGAGGACGGGGGCGTAGAGTTCCTGCGCCGCCGGAGGAAGAGTGCGAAGGTCGGTGATGGCGTCGAGGCGCGCCGTCAGCCCCGTGCGCTGCGCCAGCGGGCTGGCGGACATGGCGCGGATGGTCTCGACGTTGCGAAGCAGGAACATGTCGAGATCGAAACCCGCATCGAAGAGGGCGGCGTGCAGGTCCGCCGCCGCCGGCTGGAGCGCGACGACGCGATCCCAGCGCTCCGGCGCCTGAGCCACCAGATCCATGGCGGCGAGGCGCTCCTCGTGCCCATAGGGAGGCTCGCCGAGCAGCCCCTGCCACTCGTCGGCCAACTGCTGCTTGTAGAACTTGTTGGCGTCGTCGGTGAAGCCGTCGATCTTGTGGAGGAAGAACCAGGCGAGTTCGCGGTAGAGCATCATCTCGCTGGGGTTGTAGCGGATGCCGTGGTTGCGCAGGAGTTGGATGCCGTCGCGGACCCACTGCCAGCGCTCGCCGCGGGTGTGGGTGGCGACGGAGATGTTGTAGGCCATGTTCCACGCCTGGAACTGCCAGACCGAGGCGTAGCGGGGCTGAAGTTGGGTGATCCATCGGCTGAGGTGGTAGGCCTCGAAGAACTTGCCGTCTTCTTTGAGTTTGTCGGCGCGGATCCAGAGGTAGTTGGCGATGATGCCGCGCACCACGCCGATGCTCTGCGCCACGACGACGGCGGCGGGGGCGCCGGCGGCGGCCTGGTCGGTGTACTTCAACTGCGCGTTGCTCGCCGAGGCGTTGATGGCCGGCATGAGCCAGCCCGCCCCGGTCAGCGAGGCAATCATCACCACCGCGGCGACAAGTTGAATCCAGCGATCGCGTGTCATGTCGCACTCACTTTCGATGCCCCCGGGTCAGGGTGGAGGCGAAGGCGCAAGCGACGCGGCGCGAGGCGAAGGCGCAAGCGTCCTGGCGCGCCGCCGGCGCTGTCGTTCGCTGTTGAATCGCTGCGGTGCGCATCACGCGTGTCCCGAGTAGATCGCCAGTTGGCGGTTGCGGTAGACCAGCCAGCCGACCAGAGCCGTCAACCCCGTCCAGAGAAGCGAGATCCACACGAAGGTCTGACTGACGAGAGTCCATGAGACGTGCCGGCCCTCGATGAGACTCTGCGTCGGCCGCACGCTGCCGTACTGCCGCAGCAGCCACTGCATTCCCGACGCGATTTCGTACACGACCGTGTTGATGTAGAACCGCTCCTTGGTTACGGGATCGACCTTGTCGAAGTTCTCCAGAGACGCGGCGAGGAAGGGGGCGGATTCGGCCCCGAAGAAGATCGTGAACGCCAGCAGGCAGGCGACGGGGAAACTGGCGAAGGTCGCCGCCGCGATCCCCAGCATGGCCAGGAACCCGAGTTTGAGCCAGATGATGAGCATCGAGCGGAAGTAGTTCCACTCGAAGGTGTCCACCTTGTACATGAGTTCCAGGCCGTCCCAGGGGATGGTGATCGTCGCGGGATACGCCTCGCCCGTCTGCCAGTCTCCGTTGAAGATGGCCAGCCTGACCCGATTCTCGTCGTCGACGAAGCCAGCGGGGATGAGCGCCGTCTGCGTCTGCACCAGCACCGCCGTCTGCGGGATCATGACGCTGCCCCCGAGCAGGATGGTGATGGGCAACTGGACGTCGGGCATGTTCTCGCCCGAGTTGATCTTGAAGCGGAGCGTCAGCGCGTTGCCGGGGAAGTAGTTGATGACGAGGGTCTGCCCTTCGACCATCGGCGAAGCGCTCTGCTGCTGCACCTCCCTGGGCCGGAGGTAGATGTGCGTCTGTGTCTCGGTGAAGTCGAGTTGGAACTGCTCGCCGGGCGCGTAGTACACGCTGCCGTCGGCGTTGGTGATGCTCAGATCGACCAGCGATTGAATGAGGGCGCGGAGCACGATCGGCTGGCCGTCGAACCGGACGGTGGCCTTGACGCGGCGCGAGATCGGCCGCACATTGTTGAAGACATACTCGCGGTACTCGCCCGGCGGGATCGAAAGCATTTGCGACTGCAACTCGCTGAGCATTTCGTTGCCGAGAATCGCAATGGCGGATGGGTTGCTCTCCAGTTCGGGGTTGTCGCGCAACTTCTGCTCCGCGAGGCGCAGCGCCTCCTGGCGGTAATCCGGCACCGTCGGGCGCACGCCGATCCGCGACGTGAGCACCTGCTCGTTGACGGCGATCTCGTCGAACACATCGACGGCCGGCTGGGAGCGCAGGTACTGGGTGAACCAGAAGGTCGCCCCGCCGGTCATGAGCAGCAGGACGGCATTGAGGACGATCAGCCCCAGCCACTTGCCCATGAGGTATTGAAACCGCCCGAGGGGCTTGCTGGCAATCTGAAAGATCTGCTTGTCGCGCTGCTCGAAGGTCACGGTCGCCGTGGAGAGAAAGACCGTGAGCACGGCGAGGAGCGCATAACTCACCCCGGTGCCGTAACTGAGAAACGTCTGCAATCGATATTGCAGCCGCTCGTGCTCGTCGAGTTGGGTGGCGAGAAGGGGGATGTAGATGATGAGCATGACGATGAAGACGACGGCGAGTTTCATCCGGATCGCCTCGTCGAGCAGCAGGCGGGCGACGGCGATGGGGCCGATGGGCGCCGACAGAAGGAGCCTCGCCGTCGCAATGAGCAGCAGGAAGAGCACGAGCAGCGTGCCGATGCCCAGAATGATCTGCGCCCAGAGATCCTCGCCGGTCGCACGGAGGAGCGCCCACAGCGGGAGGGTGACCGCCAGGATCGTCAGGGCGGAGATCGTCATGCCCAGCCACACCACGCCGATCACGGCCAGCGCCGCGATGATCGTGCTGCTGACGAGGTTCTCCCGGTAGGCGCCGGGGAGCCACCCCGCCGCCTCCAGGCGCGATGAAAGCACGGCCAGGGAGGCGACGACGATCAGCCCGATCACCGTGGTGATGATCTTGAAGATGAGTCGCTGTTGAAGCACGTTGAGCCGACCGGCCAGGTTCGTGAGCCGAGCGGCGAACGAAGCGCCCCGCAACTCCGAAGTGATCTCGGTCTTGACGGCGGTGATGGTCACGGCAGATCACCCACTTCGCTTGTTCCGTTCGTCCTCGCCGGGGGTGCGAGGCTCGCTCGAACCGAGGAGCGAATCGAGGACCGAGCGATCGACATCATCGGCGGCGGCCTCTTGTGGCTTTGCCGCGGGTTGTGATTCGCCTTGCCGCGATGAGGGAGGCGGGAGTTTCTCACCCACCAGCAGATCGACGACCGCGCGGTCCGGCTGGTCCGGCGCCGGCGCCGCCGGCTTGCTCTTGTCGGCCTCGGGCCGCGGGGATGGAGTCGTTTCCTTCATGAGGTTGGCGATGACCTGCTCGCCCGAGGCCTCCTCCGGCTCGACGCCGCGGAGGAACGCCGCCGTCGGCCCGCCGCGACCGGCGCCCGAGGTGGCGATGCGCTCCGACTGCGCCTTCTCGACGATCGACATGAAGAGCGCCTCGAGGCTCTGCCGGGCGGGTGCGATGCGGATGATCCGCCGCCCCTTGCGCCCTTCGATGAACTCGGCGATCTCTTCGGACTGCTGCTCGCTGAGCGCTTCGGTCTCGATCACCGTTCGGTCGCTGGCGGTGAGCAGCGCCTCGCGCGTGCCTTCGGCCCGTTTCTTGCCGCCATAGAGGATCGTCATCGAGTCGCAGACATCCTCGACTTCGGAGAGAAGGTGCGAACTGAGGAGAATCGTCTTGCCGCGCTTGCCCAGGTCGATGATGAGGTCCTTGACCTGGCGGATGCCGATGGGGTCGAGGCCGGAGGTCGGTTCATCGAGGATGAGAAACTCGGGATCGTTGATGAGCGCCTGGGCGATGCCGACGCGGCGCTGCATGCCCTTGGAGAACTGACCGACGGGCCGGTGCGCGACCGCGTCAAGCCCGACCATGCGCAGCAGTTCCTCGATGCGCCGCCTGCGGATGGCGCGCGGGTAGCCGAAGAGTTTGGCGTAGAAGTCAAGCGTCTCGCGCGAGTTGAGGAACTGGTAGAGGTAGGACTCCTCGGGGAGGTAGCCGATGCGTTTCTTGACGGCGATGTCCGAGGGCGGCTTGCCGAAGACGGTGAGGCGGCCGGAGGTCTTGTGCAGCAGGCCGAGGATCATCTTGATCGTGGTGCTCTTGCCCGAGCCGTTGGGTCCGATGAGGCCGAAAATCTGCCCCGGCTCGATGCGCAGGTCGAGATTGTCCACGGCGCGAACCTGCGCCCGCATCCAGAAGTCGGCGAAGACCTTGGTCAGCCCCTGCGCCTGGACGACGGCGGGCCGGGAGGATTGATCGGCTGGAGTCAAGTGGATGGCCTCTTCGCTTTCCTTTTCAAGGGGCGCGGAACATGGATGCGCGCGCCGCGTGCTGATCGGCGAACGCCGCGCGCCGACTAGCGGAACTTCTCCATCGATTCTTCGAGATTGCGTTGCCTTTCCATGCGGCGGGTCCGCTCGGGATCGGGGTTCAGGTCGATCATGATGACGCCCGTGCCCGGCGCAACGCTGAACCACTCGTGGTTCTTGAGCGCGATGCGGCTCATGGTCTCCGCCCACAGGAGGCTGGTGGTGAGCGTGGGGTTGTTCTCGAAACTCTCGATCCAGGCGTTGAAGCGCTCGACGTCGCCGCGGAAGCCGGCGACGAGTTCGCCGCGCTCGCTCCGCGCCGTGCCGATGATGGTGGCGACGGCGCCGCCCACCGCATCGCTCATGAGCAGGGCGTCGATCTCGGCGCGCTTGGCCCTGGCTTCGTCCGCCCGGCTCGGGTCGTTGCGGGAGAGCGTCTGCAACTGCTCGTACTCGGCGATGAGGAGGCGCAACTGATGGTGCGCCGGGCCGGCCGCCGCATTTAACCGCTGCGTGGCCTGGCGTTCGGCGTCAACCTTGGCCTGCGCCGCCTGCTGGTGTGCCTGATTGACGCTTTCATAACTCGCCTGGGCCGGCACGGGGGGATAGGCCTGGTAGGACGCGCTGGTGATCATGACGCCGCATTCGATCCGATCCAGAAACTCCTGCGCGTAGTGCCTGACCTTGGTGGTGAGCCGGTCGCGCGATTGGATGATGTCGTCAAGGGTCGTCTGGGCGGCGCCGAGCACCACCGCACGCTGCACCGCGCTGCTCACCAGCGTCGAAACACCTGCGAGCGGCACGCGATCCTGATTCAGCCGGGCATCGACGATCTGATACTGCACGGTCCAGCGCGTGTGCGCGAGGTTGTGGTCGGCGGTGATGACCGACCCGTCTTTGCCGGGGACGATGGAGAACTTGTCGGTCTCGGTCAGTGTGCTGAACTGCCTCTTGTCCTGCTGGTCGGTCAACTGGGGCCAGAACTCGTTTCTGAGGGTGATCTCCTGCTGGGAACTGGGCACCTGGACCATCTCGCCCATGGGGGCGGGCCAGACGAAGTAGCCGCCCGCTTCGAGCGGGGCGTCGTCCTGCATGCGCCCGAAGAGCAGCCGCAGGCCCCGCGACTGCTCGGGCACCTGCTGAAGGCCGGAGAAGAAGTACATCGCCACCAGCACCACCATCACGATCTGAAGCGCGATGAAACTGATGCGCAGGGCGCTCGCCAGCGAGCGGTTGGCGGGATCGAACTCATCCTCGCTCGACCCGACGGGGCCGAAGCGCGACGAACGGGTCGAGCCGGAGCCGCCCAGCGGGTCTTCGCTTCCCAGGGTAACCGGGTTGATCTGATCGTCGGCCATGAATCAGTTCTCGCCTTCCGTGGGGGCCGGCGCCAAGCGGGTTGGCGAACCCTCCGGGCCGTTGAGCATGTCGAAGGGCGACTGCACCGCGTTGAGGATGATCTTGGTGTCCTTGCTGATGATCGCTTCAAGCGCCTGGAGTTTCTGGAGGAAGATGGCGAACTTCTCATTGCGGGAGAGGATGGTGGCGTACTTCGCCGCTTCAATGTCGCCCTCGGCCCGTATCGCCTCGGCCCGGGCCTGGGCGAAGGATTCGATCGTCCGCGCATCGCTCTCGGCCCGCGCCGTGATCTGGGTCGCCTCGGCCTGGCCCGCGGCGGAGGTCGCCGCCGCGATCGTCTCGCGCGTCTTCTTCATCCGCTCAAACACCGCCTTGCTGGTGTTCTCCGGCAGGATGAAGCGGCTGATGCCCACGGCGACCGGCTTGATGCCATACGACGCCAGCACCCCCGCCGACTCATCCGTCGGACTCGTCAGCAGCGCCAGGATGCGCTCCTCCACCTTGGCCAGGTTGCTCGGCGCCTCGGTGCCCATCGGCACGTCTTCGAGCAGGTCGTGGAAGTTGAACTCCGCGAACACGCCCATCGCCGAGCGGAGTCGCTCGTTGAGGCGCCGGTCGGCGGTCTGCTCGGAGACGATCACCTTGAAGAACTTGCTCGGCTCCTCGATCTTCCACGCGAGGAACAGTTGCGCCACGATCAGTTGACTGTCCCTGGTCATCACGTTTTCCAGCCGCGTTTCGAGGACGCGCACCCGCGAGTCGTAGTGCCGGACCGTCTGGATGGGATAAGGCCACTTGAAGTGCAGGCCCGGCTCATCCGCCACGCCGCTGATTTTGCCGAACCTCGTCACGATCGCCGTCTGGTTGAACCGCACCTGGTAGGTGCAGGTGAACAGCAGCAGCGCGATTCCGACGAACACTGCGATGACGTAGAGAGCGATTCGATTCATTCCAACTGCGCCTTTCCATCCATTTCAATTCGCCGGCTTCATTCGGACTACTGGTTCATGGCCTCGTCGGCCGCGTCCTTGGCGGCCCGGATGCTGGTCATGTTCATCAGGGTCGGATCCTGCTTGAGGTCGATGTTGGTGCGGATCTCCACCCCGTCGGGCACGATGATGAGTTGCTTGCCTTTGAGGGCGCGGCGCATGGCGGCGAGGTACTCGCGGTTGCGGTAGAGATTCGGCGCCGCGAGGTAGGGGAGCAGGCGGCTCTCATGGCGGATTGAGGCCGCGAGTTGGCCGTTCTGCATCGTCCAGCGATCGGCCCTGGCCTTAAGGATCAGCCGCGCCGCTTCGCCGCCCGTCGCCAGCACGACCTGCTCCACCTTGAGCGCCTGGAGAATCCGCGCGGGGTCGGATTCTGACATGCGGTTGAGTTTCTCGATTTCCTGCGCCAGGGCGCTCGCCTGCGAGGTGGAGCCCGCCGCCTTGGAGAGACGTTCCGTCGCCAACCGCCTGGCCTCTTGAATGAGCGATTCACTCATCTCCTGCGCCTGGAGCACCTGCTCGAAACTCGGGGCAACGTCCGTCGGCGGATGAATGCCCGCCACGCCGACGAACACGATTTCGATCCCTGCGTTCCAGTCGTCCAGTTCGCCCTGGATCATCCGGCGCAGGTCGTTGGAGAGGCGCGAGCGATCCGGCCCGAGCACTTCTTCGATCGACATCGAGGCCAGGTAGCGGTTGACCACGCGCGTGGCGATCTGGCGGATCAGGCGCTCGCGCTGATCCCATCCTCCGCTGACAAGGTCGATGTAATTGAGCAGTTCCCAGCGCCCGTTGGCGTCGCGCCCTTCCTTGATTCGGAACTGCACGGGCACCTCGGCATTGACGACGGCGATGCTCCGCGCCAGGCTGCTGACGCGATCGCCCCCGGCCTCCGTGCCCTCAGTGAAGCGATCGGGTCCGACGATGATCAGTTCTTCCTGGCCCAGCGCATGGGTGTTGTCCCACAGGATCGGCGCGCTCTCGGCCTCCGCCGAAGGACTCTGCGCCCCCTCGGTCCCCACCAGCACCTGGTGAATCTCCGCGACGGGATAGCGCACCACGCGCTCCCACGGCCATTTCACAATCGGCCCGGACGAATAGACGTTGCCGTCTCGCTTGAGCGCGCCGAACGCCGTCACCACCGCCTGCTCGTTGGGCTGCACGATCGCCACGCAGTTGAGCAGCACGATCAGCAGCGCCATGAACCCGAAGAGCGGCAGCAGTTGCCGGCTGAGCAACTGGTAGAACCACGTCGAAGTCACGGAAAACCCGAACTGGTAGTTGATCGCGTCGTTGATCGACTTGACGACCGATTCGGGCGCCGCCAGCAGGCCGAGGATGCGCGAGTCGAACGCGGGCTGGGGATACTCGCCGGGCTTGCGCGGCGTGTACAGGTTCAGAATGAACGCGACGCCGATCTCCAGCCCCAGCGCGATCATGTAGATCGGCAGGATGTAGGCCAGCACGCCCAGCACTGCCGGATTGCCGTTCAACTGGAACCCGTAGCCGACCGCGAGCGCGCCGTTGACCAGCGCCGCCCCGACGGTCGTGGTGGCGCCGGCGCGGAGGAGGCGCCACGCGGGCTGCCGGCTCATGCCCCCGAGGAACCACGAGACCACAAAGCACACCAGCGCGATCGCCGCGGTGATGCCGATCCCGTACCCGGCCGACGCCGCGTCCGCGACCCGCACGCCCGCCGCCTCTGAACCTGCATCCATCAGGTTGATCCCGCGCCCTTTGATCACGCCCCGCTGCCACAGCCCCAGAACGATGAACAGGCCCGCGATCGCCAGGCTCACGCCCGGCACCAGCAGGCGGTGCATCCACTTCAGCCGGTTGCCGTGCTGCGCCGTCTCGCTCTCGTCAAACTCGAAGATGCTCCCCGCGGCGTCGGCCCGGGAGCGGAGTTGCTCATGCTCCAGGGCTTCGAGCCGTTCCAAGCGGTGCTGGTGAAAGAGCAGAACGAGGATGACCCAGATCGGCAGGCCGCAGACCATCGAAAAGGCCGCGACCCGGGTCGCGTCGTCGTTGAAGACGTACCCGAGCAAGAACACGACGATGGTGAGCACGAGATGGAAGATCGACGCAAAGATCGCGGCCGTCGCCGCCCGCCGATATGTCTCGTGGTTGATCCGCATGGCCTGGCGCTGCCCTCGAATCCGCGTGGATGGACCGGGGAGAGTCCCCCGACGAAAGACGGTACGATACCCGAGGCCCGCAATTCAAGCAAACATCGCTGATGGTTTGGCCGGGAGCGCACGCGCCCCCATTGGCTCTCACCGGCGTCGAATCGCCGTGGCCGCACTCCGTCTCAAGACTCGCCTACGACCTCCGGGCCGCAGGGGTTCGGCGCGGGATCGGGGTTTTCTCTTACTCGGGCAGGGTGCCGTGGTCGAAGCGACGCTCTGGGAGCGCAGGCCGCGCGGACGTGCGACTGATGAACGAATCAGTTTGATCGACGGACCGCGCCCTCGCGTGGCCTTCCGGTCGCAGAGCCTCCCTGCAGACCACGGCACCCGCCGGGAGCCGGGTTTTCTCTTACTCGGGCAAACTCGCCTACGATAGCCGACGTAACAGACTCCCGGGCCCGACCGCACCGCGCCCCTCCCCGCCGCACGGAAGGCTCATGCTCGAACAGTTCCTCGCCATCGTCCGCAACACCTTCGTCGAGAGCATCCGCCAGCCGATCTACCTGGTCATGATCGCGGTGGGGATCATCGCCCTGCTCATTACGCCCGGGCTGAGCACCTTTACCCTCTCCGACGACAATCTCTTCATGGTGGACATGGGGCTGGCGACGATTTTCCTGTGCGGCCTCATCATCGCCGCCTTTGTCGCGACCAGCGTCGTCACCCGCGAGATCGAGAACAAGACCGTCCTGACCCTGGTCTCCAAGCCGGTCGGCCGGCCGGTTTTCGTCCTCGGCAAGTACGTCGGCGTGGCCCTGGCCATTCTCGTCTCCGCCCTCATCCTCTCCATCGCCTTTCTCCTCATCAAGCGCTACGGCGTCATGCAGACCGCCCGCGACACCGGCGATCCCGTCGTGCTCACTTTCGGCCTGCTCGCGCTGATCACTTCCGTCGTCGTCGGGCTGTGGTGCAACTTCTTCTACGGCTGGGTCTTCACCAGCACCGCCGTCACCACCCTTCTGCCCCTTTCCCTCTTCGCCTGGCTGGGCGTGCTCGCCTTCGATCGGGAGTGGACGTTTCAGTTCCTCACGCAGACCGAAACGGGATACAACACCAGTTTCCTCTCGCCGAGCCTTGAGCCCGAAGTGCTCATGGCCCTGGCCGGCGTCTTCCTCGCGCTGCTCGTCGTCGCCTCGGTGGCGCTCGCCGCCTCGACGCGACTCGGCCAGGTGATGACCGTCGTCATCTGTCTCATCGTCTTCATGCTGGGCCTGCTGACTGACACGCTCTTCGGCAGCCGCGCCTTCGAGTCCAAGGCCCGGGGCCGCATCATCGCCATCAACGTCATTGACGACCACGATGACGACTTCAGCGACGAGGGCGACTCCTATCACGTCATCTTCGATCGAGGCCTGGACATCGCCGACGACCTCGAGGTCTACCTTTCCTCGGACAACGTCGGCTTCGGCCTGCTCGGCCCCGGCAAGGCGCTCCTCCAGGACGTCTCCTACGCCAGCGCCAATCTCGTCAAGGTCGGCGGCGAGCGCATGAAGCGCCCGCCGCGCGTCGATGATTACATCATCGACGGCCCGCAGCGCGTGCATGCGCCGTGGCGCCTGGTCTGGTCGGTGCCGCCCAATCTCCAGTCGCTCTCCTTCACGGACGCCCTGAGCCAGGAGCACTTCATCCCGCTGTCTCATCTGGGCATGGTCGCCCTCTACAGCGCCCTGTACATCAGCGGCATGCTCTCGCTGGCCGTCATCCTCTTCCAGACCCGCGAAGTGGGTTGAGGCGGGGTCTCGATGGCCGCCCCCCATCAAAGTCGAAGAACTCGATCGCCACGCGGGATCGTAGGAATTGCTCTCGCGCTGGTGGGTTCGCACGGGCGGAGTGATCGAACGCGCATCTCGAGCCGCCGGGCGTGCGATCATGGCGACATTCTCTTGGATGAATCGTTGTTTTTGCTTCAAGAACGCCCATTTTTCGACATTCTTCGTTGTTCTTCCGCTTTTTTTTTTTTCGCTGGACATTCGTCCGGAGTTGTGGTATTCTGGTTATAGGAGTCAGTACTCTGATTTCAGAAGACGGAACGAATGAGGCGCGTTTGTGATGTGAATGCTGGCAGGGCGAAGGAGGCGATCATGAAGGGCTTGAGTCGATGGTCTTCGGGTGTCCTTATTGCGGCTGCAATGGCGTTCGTCGCGCCATCTACCCACGCCGGCGATGTGACGCTTGAGGTGTCGGGCGAGTGCCCGGGCAGAGTTGTCCTCCAATGGTCCGAAGCGGAGCCGGACCGTCCCATGGGAATCTTCTACGGGCCCCGTGAGGGTGAGACGACACTTCCGGGCGATCACTGTGGAGGAACTCGGCTGGGAATCGCCGGAGGTGTCTATCTTGTGGCGATCAGGCGTTCAGGTCTTGACGGATCGGGGAGCGTTGAGGGCGGTGCGATCAGACGAATCTGCGGTGGCTATCTCCAGTTGGTCGTATGGAACAGCCAGGGGCCTTGTGAAACCAGTAACGTGGCACATTTGCCTCAATGAGCTGCAAGATCGGCTTGCGCGTTGGATTCGAGTTGGCGTCGGTTTCGTAAGGTAAGAAATAATAATAGAAAGCATAGAAAGGACTACCACAATGGTGGTGAGGTATTTATTGCGCGCCATTCACGAGCCCGTTCTCGTTACCCTATTAGTAGTGGTGGCGGCAGCGTCACGCAGCCACGCACAATTGTATCGAGAGATCCCAGGCAAACACGAGTTCACAGGCGAGATGTTGGTGCGTCCGCTTCAGATTGAAGACTGGATGCAACGGGGCTTCACCGAAGAAGAGAGTCGAGAGCGTCATCGCCAGACTGCCGAGTGGCTTGTCGCGTTCTTGGACGACCGCCTGTTGAACCACCATGCACGCGCTGATCGGTATCGATTTCGGCTCCGCGAGTTCGAAACAGAAAACGTAATGGGTGCGTTTCTTCTCGAGCAGGGGACGTTTCGCTATGTGTGCCCAAACTGGCGCCTTTACCCGCAATCAATCGACTGCACCAACGATCCATACCTAGATACACAGTGGCACCATAAGGTTATGGAGTCTTGCGCCGGCTGGCAGATACATACCAATGGCGATGATGATGTGGTATTAACATTTGTGGATTTTGGTTTGCGCCGAAGTCATCTTGATCTCAGTACCCTATCACAGTATCGAAGATTGGCATACGATGCTGAGAATCAGCTGTGGGAGTCAGACCCCAACGCCATACTCTTCGATGGCATCAATCACGGAACTCCCGTGAATGGCTGTGGAGCCGCCACAGGCAACAATTCAATCGGCGTATCAGGAGTGGGGTGGACGCTACGACACCGCATGATAAAGACGAGCGGGACTGTTTCCGAGTTCTTCGATGCCATGTGGGTGACAGCCGATGTTGGAGATCGCGTCTTTTCAGTCCAATATGCTCCAGATGTCAGCCAGGATCTCTGGGATGATGAATCAAAGGCGCTTGTGGATGCGTACGATGTAGTTATATGCGTCTCGGCAGGAAACGATCCGTCGCTTACTGATTATCGCGACTACACATACATAATAGTGGTGGGAGGTACCGAGTTAAACAACGGGGTCGAGGAGGTGTGGTATGACGATGCGAATTGGGGGAGCCAAACCGGGGACATGATAGATGTCATGGCGCCGGCGAAGAGTGTTTACTCGTGTTCCAATGCCAACAATGATGCATATAAGTATTCGACAGGAACGTCGTTCGCAGCGCCGCTCGCCGCCGGCCTCGCCGCCCTCATCTGGTCATATGATCCGACTCTCTCGGGCACGCAGGTCCGCGACCTCATCTTCCAGGGCTGCGTTGAGTTCTCGGGTTGGAATGAAGATGAGCACGGGCACGGCAGCATCAATGTCTTCAACTCGCTCGCCCTTGCCTCGGGCGAACTGTGGACGCGCGAGCCCTATCCGGGCACGGCCGGCACTACGAACGGATTCAAGGCGGCCGGAGGCACGCCGACCGCGACGGTGACCTTCTACTACGGCACGGCGACGGGCAGCACTTCCGTGACCGGTTGCACCGGACTCAATGTGGACATCGATTCCGCCCAGGTCCTCGGCACGGCGACAGTGGGCGCCAACGGCGCGGCCAAGTACTTCACCACCGTGCCGAGCGGCTGGTCGAACACCACCATCTACCTGCAATGCGTGGAGATCGCCAACTGCCGCAAGTCGAACCGTGTGGAGTACACGTTCCCGTGATCCCTCGCGCCCGCCGCGTCAATCATCCGCCGAAATGACGTTCGGCCCCTTGCCGGCCTTCTTTTCGTAGAAGCCGCCGCCGGCGCGCTCGTACTTGGTGAAGCCGGGGCGGTCGAGGTTTTTGTTGCTGATCTGCCCGGCCTCGGCCTCGTCGGTGTGCTTGAGGGGGATGTTCGCCGCCTGGATCAGTCGCCGCACCGGCTTGGCCGTCATGCCATCGCGCAAACACCGCGAACCTCGAAGGTCGACGACGCGCCGCCTGCACGGGCGTCGAGCCGCGCCTCATCGGCGAGAATACGATGCGCCGGAGTTGTCAGCAGCCGATTACAGAGCCACAAGCGGCAACGGAAGTCTGAGCATGACCACGACCACCTTTTCACCCGTTGACACGCGCCAGGCCCGGCGCCGCCCGCTCCGTTTCAATTCGCTCGCCGAAATGAAGGCCGAGATCGATCGACTCGCCGTGATGCAGGTCCGCCCCACGGGCAACTGGTCGCTGGCGCAGGCGATCGATCATCTGGCCGCGATCATGGAGGGGTCGCTCGACGGCATCGCGGCTCAGGCGCCGTGGTTCATCCGGATGTTGTCGCCCCTCTTTCGGCACAAGGCGCTGCACAAAGGGATCGACCCCGGCATCCAACTTACAGGCAAGATGAGGGCCGTCCTCCCGCTCGACGACGTGACGATCGACAAGGCGATGGACCGAATGAACCGGGTCTTCGCGCGACTCGGCGACGGCGAAACCATGGCTCGACGCAGCCCCGTCTTCGGCACGATGACCCACGACGACTGGAGCCTCCTCCACATGCGCCACGCCGAACTGCACTTGTCCTTCATGCACCCAGCGACCTGATGCTTCGGGCCTGGCGGCTGTTGACGATCATCTCTTTCGCTCGTAGTCTGCACCCCGGCCGCACCGACCAAACCAGGGCCGGCAGAACCTGCAAACAGGGTGGTGAATCATGCCCATGCGCCGTTCGATGCTCCTGCTCCTGCCCGCCCTTGCCCTCGCGGTCGCTTCCTGCGCGATGTCGGGCAAGTCTCAGAATCCGGCCGAGGCGGACGCTCCGGTCGAGGCCCCGAAGCAAGCCGCGGTCGAAACCGTCCCAGACCCCATCACGCTCGAACTGATCATGTCCGATCCCGACTGGATGGGCAACAGCCCGCAGGGCGAATACTGGGCGGACGATGGAGAGAGCATCTATTACCAGCGCAAGCGGGAAGGCTCCGAGGAGCGCGATCTCATCCAGATCGATCTGCGCGGCCAGGTTATTCGGGTGGTGAGCGATGAGGAGCGGCCGTTCATCGACGTGCGCGGCGGCGACTCCAACAGCGACTTCACGACCAAGGTCTACTCCCGCGGCGGCAACCTCTTCCTCAAGAATCTCTCCGACGGCACGATGACCCAACTCACGCAGACGAGCGAGAACATCTCCAGCCCCGAGTTCATGCACGGCGATCGGCGCCTCATGTTCCGTCGCAATGGGAACATCATCATCCGCGACCTCGACACCGGGATCGAGACCCAGCCCGCCGACCTCCGCGCGCAGGATGATCCGGACGCGAAGAAGGAGGAGAAGAAGAAGGACGATTACCTCGCGGCTCAACAGGAGCGTCTTTTGGAGACGATCCGCGACGCCAGGGAGCGGCGCGAGGCCGCGGAGGAGCGCCGCAAGCGCGAGCAGGAGGCGGACCGCACGCGCCTCAAGCCGTGGTACCTCGGCGCCGGCATCGAGATTCGCGGGACCGACCTCTCACCCGACGGGCGCTGGATGCTCGTCCGTACGGCCAGGAGCGGCGCCAAGAGCGGCCGCAGCGACACCATGCCGCAGTTCATCACCGAAGATGGTTACGTCGCCACGCGCAGCGTGCGCAACAAGGTCGGCACGAGCGAAGTCGTCGGAGAGTCGCTCATCCTGCTCGACCTTCAAGAGCGCCGGCGGCATGATCTCGATCTGAGCGTGCTGCCGGGGATCAGCGACGATCTGTTCGCGAAAGAAGAGAAGGCGGTTGAGGAGGAGGTTGAAGCGGAGGTTGAGGAGGAGGGAGAGGACGAGGGCGACGACGAGGAAGGACGCGAAGCCGCAAGCGGCGCAGACGGCGCAGACGGCGAAGACGATGGTGAGGCGAAACAGGAGGCGCCGGAGAAGAAACCCGCCCCGCGCCCCGTCTCGATCGCGCGCACCATCTGGCGCGAGGATGGCGGCGAAGTGCTCCTCCAGATTTACTCGGAGGACAACAAGGACCGCTGGATCGCCTCGGTCGATCTCGCCGAGCCGAAACTTGTGCCGCAGCACCGTTGTCATGATCCCGCGTGGATCAACGGCCGCTCCTTCAGCATGGGCTGGCTCGCCGATGGACGCACGTTCTACTTCCTCAGCGAGGAATCCGGCTATTCGCATCTCTACACCAAAGCGATCGACGAGCAGGAGTCGCGGCAGATCACCTGGGGCGATTACGAAGTATCCGATGTGCGACTGAGTCGTGACAAGGCGCGCCTCTTCTACTCCGCCAACGCGCTGCACCCCGGCATTTACGAGGCGTGGATGATCGATCCCGTCACGGCGGATACGACTCAACTCACGAGCCTGGCCGGCCGCGCCGACTGGACGCTTTCGCCCGACGAGAAGCGCCTTCTCATTTCGTACTCGACGCGGACGCGTCCGCCGGAGTTGCTCGTGCAGTCGATCGATCCGCCGAGCATGCCCTGGCCGATCACGCGGACGGTGAGCGAGGCGTTCACGTCGTTGCCGTGGGTCGAGCCGGAGGTCGTCGAGGTTCCTTCGAGCGAGTCGGATCAGCCGATTTACGCGCGCCTCTATCTGCCGCCGGAGGAGAGCGAGGCGCTGCGGCCGGCGGTGATCTTCATTCACGGGGCCGGGTATCTTCAGAACGCGCACTACGGCTGGTCGAGTTACTTCCGCGAGTTCATGTTCCATACATTGCTCGCGCGGCGGGGTTACGTCGTGCTCGACATGGACTACCGCGCCAGCGCCGGATACGGGCGCGATTGGCGCACCGCGATCTACGGCCGGATGGGCGAACCCGAACTCGTGGATCTGCGCGACGGCGTGAACTGGCTTGCCGCGCACCACCGTGTCGATCCGAAGCGAGTGGGAACCTACGGCGGATCGTACGGCGGGTTCCTCACCCTTATGGCCATGTTCCGCGACCCCGACCTCTTCGCCTGCGGGGCGGCGCTTCGACCCGTGACGGACTGGGCGCATTACAACCACGGGTACACCGCCAACATCCTCGACACGCCGAAGATCGCACCGGAGGCTTTCGAGCGATCCAGCCCCATTGAGTATGCCGAGGGGCTGAAGAACCCGCTGCTCATCTGCCACGGCATGGTGGATGACAACGTGCTGGTGCTCGACACCGTCCGCCTCGCGCAGCGGCTGATCGAACTCAAGAAGGAGAACTGGGAGGTGGCGCTCTACCCCGTCGAGCCGCACGGCTTCCGCGAGCCGACCTCCTGGCTCGACGAGTACCGCCGCATCTACAAGTTGTTCGAGACGCATCTGCGCGAGTGAGATCAAGTCGGAAATCCGGTCAAACGCGACTACGATGCGGGCCGGTCCGGGCGGCCCAGCGGCGGGCGGGTCCGGAGGATCGAGGACAGCAGGAGAGAGTTTGAGATGCCCGGTGTCGCAGAATCCAATGGAGCGTTCAGACAACTGCCCTTCATGGGCGTCATCCGCGTCAATGAAGAGGCGATGAAGGTCGGCTACCGCATGGGCGACCCGGCGTGGTCGAACCTCGGCCAGGGTCAGCCCGAGATCGGCGTGCTCGAAGGCGCTCCTCCGCGATACGACACGCTGAAGATTGATCTGGCGGATCACGGCTATGGACCCGTCGAGGGACTCCCCGAACTGCGCCAGGCCGTCGCCGACCACTACAACCGGCTGTATCGAGTCGGCAAGTCGTCGCAGTACGCGATGGAAAACGTCGCCATCTCCGCGGGCGGGCGGCTGGCCCTCTCGCGCTGCGGCGCCACGATGGCGCACGTCCGCATCGGGTACTTCACTCCCGACTACACCGCCTACGAAGACCTCCTCACCACCTTCGATCATCTCGATCCGGAGTGGATCGAACTCACCGCCGAGACCGCCTTTCGCATCGACGCCGACCACCTCGACCAGCGCGTGCAGCGCGATGATCTCGGCGCCCTGCTCATCAGCAACCCGTGCAACCCCACGGGCGTTGTGATCGCGGGCGATGATCTCCGCGCCTGGGTCGAGATGGGGCGGCGGCGAGGCTGCACGCTGCTCATGGATGAGTTCTATTCGCATTACGTGTATGGAAGTGGAGGCGCAAGCGGGGGAGGGAGCGACTTGTCCTCCGGCAGCGATGGCGCGATGTTGAGGGGGCCGGAAAGCAGCGCCCGCTACGTGGAAGACGTCAACGAAGATCCCGTCGTGATCTTCGACGGTTTGACGAAGTGCTTCCGCTATCCCGGCTGGCGCGTGGGATGGGTCGTGGCGCCGCGCGAGGTGATCCGCTCGTTCACCGCAGCGGGCAGTTTCCTCGACGGCGGGCCTTGCCGGCCAATCCAGCGCGCCGCGATCGAAGTGCTCCAGCCGGCGCGAGCCGATCAGGAGACGCAGGCGGTGCAGCGCGAGTTCGCCATCAAGCAGCGCCTGACGATTGACGCGCTCAGTGCCCTGGGCGTCGAGTTTCCCGGCAACCCGGAGGGCACTTTCTATGCCTGGGGCCGCGTCGAGAAACTTCCGCCGCCGCTTAACGACGGCGTGGGTTTCATGCGCGAGGCGTTCAAGCACCGCGTCCTCACCGTGCCCGGCGAATACTTCGACGTCAACCCGCATCGCCGGCGGACGGGGCCGTCGCCGCTGGCGGGATTCGTGCGCTTCTCCTTCGGCCCGCCGCGCGCCAATCTCCAGGCAGGTCTCGATCGACTCGCGGCGATGATGAAAAACCTCTAGCGCGACGCCGCCGCAGCCGCTTGCGGCTTCGCGTGCCCGGCGGCTACTCGGACCATCATGTGAAGAGATTCTTCCTTCAACGGCAGGATTCCCAACATCGAAGGGAGATTGCCGCTATGCTTGACGTGCGGGAGGTCCGACCATGACCGACAAGCGCGCGACCGAAAAATCTGCTCCGGTGAAAGTCGAGGCGGTGGCCGACGACGCCGCCCAGGCGGCCGAGCGCGTTCTGCCCGCGATTTACAACGAACTGCGGGCGCTGGCGGCGCGTTACATGTCGCGACGGCGCCCCGGCGAGACCCTCCAGCCCACGGCGCTGGTGCATGAAGCGTACCTGCGGCTCGCGGAGGGTCACTCCGTGGATGTGCGCAGCCGCACCCACTTCTTCGCCATGGCGGCGCAGGCGATGCGCTGGGTGCTTGCGGATCACGCTCGCCAGCGCGGCGCGGACAAGCGTGGCGGCGGCTGGCATCGCGTCACCCTCAACGAGGCGATCACCCCCGGCGGCTCCGACCGCGAACTCGACACCACCACGCTGCTCGACCTCCTCGACACGCTTTCGAAGCGCGACGCCCGCGCGGCGCGCATCGTCGAACTCCGTTTCCTCGCGGGGCTGAGCATCGCGGAGACGGCCGAGGCCCTGAGCCTCTCCGAGGGCACGATCAAGAACGAGTGGCGCTGGGTGCGCGCCTGGCTCATCGAGCAACTCGCCCCCGGTGATGGCGGCGGCGGCGGCGGCGAGGAGCCTGGTCCGTGACGCCGGAGGCCGGCTACGACCGAGCCAAGGAACTCTTTCTCGCGGCGTGCGAACTCCCGCCGGACCAGCGCCGCGCCCTGCTGGATCGCGAATGCGGCGAGGACGCGGCGCTCCGCGCTCGCGTGCAGTCGCTCCTCGCCCTCGACTCCGCCGCCACACAGCACGAGGACTTCTCGCTGCGCGCTTCGAGCGCCTACCACCGGCCGCTGCCCGAGCGCATCGGCCCCTATCGCATCACCAGCGTGATCGGCGAGGGCGGCATGGGCACGGTTTATGAAGCGGTGCAGCGCCGGCCGCAGCGGCGCGTGGCGCTCAAGGTCATCCGCGGCCTCATCGCCTCGCCGCAGGGGATGCGGCGCTTTGAGCGCGAGGTCGAGTTGCTCGGCCGCCTGCGCCACCCGCAGATGGCGCAGATCTACGACGCCGGCGTCCACCTCGAACAAAGGCCTGACGATGAGGCAAAGACGCAAGCGGACTCGAAACGCGAGCGTGATCCGCTCGCGCCTTCACCGCGTCCGATCGCCCTGCCCTACTTCGCGATGGAACTGGTCAATGGCATGCCCATCACCGACTTCGCCGCGAAGCAGAATCTGAGCCTCGAAGCCCGGCTGCGGCTCATCATCCGCCTGTGCGACGCCGTCGGCTACGCGCACCGCAAGGGTGTGATTCACCTCGATCTCAAGCCCGGCAACATCCTCGTCGATTACGCCGGCCATCCCAAAATCCTCGACTTCGGCATCGCCCGCGCCACTGAGCCGGAGCCGCCTGGGGCCGACGATCCCGAGCGGCCTCGCGCCATCCTCGGCACGGTGCCCTACATGAGCCCCGAGCAGATCGGCGGAGAGCCGAACGAGATCGACACGCGCTCGGACATCTATGCGCTGGGCGCCGTGTGTTACGAGTTGATCGCCGGCCGCACGCCGCACGGCGCCGAGGAGATGAATCCGCGCGAGGCGGTGGACTACGTTCTCGAACACGATCCGACGCCGATTTCGGAGGTCGCCGACGAGCCTGTGCCGCGCGACCTTGAGCGCATCATCCGCAAAGCGCTGCACCGCAGCCGCGACCAGCGCTACCAGACGACACAGGAGTTCGCACGCGATCTGGAACTCTTTCTCGCGCGCCGGCCGGTCTCCGTCACCCCGCACCGCGGTTGGTACGTGGCTCGCCTGTTTGCCACGCGCCATCGATTCGTCGTCGCGGTCGGGGCGCTGGCGCTCGTTTCGCTCACTGTGCTGACGGCCGTGCTCGTCAACGTCTCGATCCGGGCCGGCCGGCTGGCGGATGAGCACCGCGTAATCAAAGAGATGGTCGAGTCGCTGCTGCTGATGGCGGACCCTCCGACTGACCCGGAAGCGAGGATGGCTCAATTGGCGGGCTGGCGCGAGCAGATCGGGGGCAAACTCGATCAGGCCGACCCGCTGCCGGCCCTTCTGGATCTGGCGATCGGTCGGGCGCTCCTTGAGTTGGGCCGGGAGGAGCAGGCGCAGGCGGTGCTCGTCCAAGCGGCAGAGCGCCTCGTCTCCATGCGCGGCCTGACCGATCCGCTGACCCGCCAGGCGGCGGCCGCTGTGGTCCGGTGCGGGGAGCGGACCGGTGACGCCGAACTCACCGCGCACTGGCGCGGCATCGCCGAGGGGCCTTCACCGGACGTGAACCCCTCCCGATGAGCGTGGAGGGCGTCCATCTTGTGTTTTTTCGCGGGTCCGAAGGCATGAAAGCCGTCGGCTCAGAGGTTGTATTGGCGACCCGGCCTTGGGCGGCCGGGTAAGCTGGTCAAGACGTTCGTTCCTTCGCGGATGCCGCGCGAATCTCGTTGAGCCACTCGTCTCCGTGCCGCCTTATCGGTTGGACGCAAACCAGCCAGAGAGGATGCCTTCATGACGACCAATCCGCATCGAAACACACGGCTCCACCGGTCCGTCGGACCGGTGCTCAGTTGTGCCGCCGCCCTCGCACTCGGGCTCCACTTCCCCATGGTGGACGCCGGCCCGGCGCGCTGTCTGGCGGACGGCTTGCCGTCTGATGCAGCGGAGCGGCTCGACCTCTCCAGCCTTCGGCTCGTCGAGGGGCGAGCCAACACCTTCACGAAAAATATCCAGGGCCGATCGAGCCTCGCCGCCGATCCGCAGGGACGCATCCTCGCCGTGTGGGACAGCCGCCGTCAGGAGCAGGGCACCTACGGCGTCTTCGCCCAGCGCTTCGATCAACTCGGCCGGCGCATCGGCACCGAAATGCACCTCAACGAGTTCACCATGGCCGCGCAGCAGTCGCCGGCCGCCGCCTTTGACGCCCAGGGCCGGGCGTGGGTGGCCTGGGAATCATTCGGGCAGGATGGCGACGGCTTTTGCATCGTCCTGCGCCGCTTTGCCGATGAGGGCGATCAACTCGCTCCCCTCGCCGGCGACTTCGTCGTCAATGAGACGACTGCGGGCGATCAGTTCGCACCGGCGGTGAGCGTCAGCCGCAGCGGCGAGACGCTTGTCACCTGGTCCTCCGCCTTGGAGGATCGGGTTTCCGCGGTTGGCCGCCTCTTTGGGGCCGATGGTACGCCCCTCGGCCCCGAGTTCTCCATTCACAACACGGCAGGCCAAGGCGCGCGAAACGTCGCTCACGCCGCGCTGCCTGACGGGCGGTTCATCGTCGCCTACGTTCAACTCGATAACGCGTCGCGCGTCTCGACGGTGCATACCCGCATCGTCGATACCGCGGACCAGAGCGCCGGCGAGGCCGTGCTCGTCTCGGCCGGCGGCGATTGCGACTGCATCGAACCGACCATCGCCTTGGACGCTTCCGGTCGCGGGACGATCGCTTGGATGCAGGCGCGAGAGGATGACGGGTTCGATGTCGTGGCGCGTCGCTTCGACGCCCAGGGTGCGTCGCAAGGCGAGGCGTTCGTCGTCGCCGAGCGCGCCGGCGAGGAATGGCTCAGCGGCGGCGCCGTGGCCGCCCATCCCGACGGCCGATTCACTATCTGCTGGAACTCCTACGGCCAGAAGGACACCGAGACGCCCGCCGACCGCCTCGAAATCGTCAACCCCGCGTCGATCATGGCGCGGACCTACGACGCCGGCGCCAATCCTCTGGGCGGCCCCGTGCAGGTCAACAGCCTCAATGAGGGCGAGCAGGCGCTCACCGCATCGTCCTGTGCGACGCGCGTGCTCTGGACCGGCGCCGGACAGTTCGCCGCGGTCTGGAACGGTCACGTCGAAGCCGATCGAGTCGGCATCGGATTGACGGTCTACTCGCCGCCTTCGCTCAATCCGCCGGCGCCCGCCTTCGTCGAGCCTCTCGCGGCCGGAGATGGAATCGAGGGCGCCAACGCCGCCCCAATTCGCGATCCGGAGTGGAAGCCCATGGAGCGCGACGTCTTCGTGCAGGCGGAAGGGCCTGATTACGGCTTCCTCGGGTTCATGCAGACGGAGTGGCAGCCGCCCGATCCGGACATCGCCGCCGGGCCGAACCACGTCGTCATCGTGGTGAACATGCGCGTCGCCGTCTTCACTCATGGCGGACAGGAGGTCTTCCATGAATACCTCGAAGACTTCTTCCGCGGGCAAGGCTCGAACAACTTCGTCTTCGATCCGGTGGCGGCGTGGGATCCGCTGGCGCGGCGCTTCGTCATTGCCGCCGCGGAACACGACGGCAGCATCTCCCGCCTCGTCATCGCCGTGTCGCGCACGGAGAATCCGCTCGACGGCTGGAACAAGTACGGTTTCAACACCAACAACATCGGCTCTTTCATCGACTTCGAGAACCTCGGCATCGGCACCGACGCCTACTACATCACTGCCGACTACTTCGGCGGACCGGGCAATGTCATTCACATCTTCGAAAAAGCCCCGATGCTCGCGGGCAATCCCGTCACCCTCAAGCACATCAACACCAGCGGCAGCCTGCTCTCGCTGGGCAGCGTGCAGAACTTCGACGCCGACGCCCCCGCGCAGTACTTCGCCACCTCGTGGATCAGCCGCACCGTCATCCGCCTCTACGCCGTGCGCAACGCCACCGGCACGCCGACGATCGTCTCGCGCGACATCACGGTTCCGAACATGAGCGATCCGCCGGACGCGACGCAGCGCGGCTCGTCGAACCGCGTCTCCACCATCGACCGCCGCATCAAGAACGGCGTCTTCCGCAACGGCACGCTCTGGCTCTCGCACACCATCGGCGAGGACAGCACCGCCCGCGTGCGCTGGTACGAGATTGCGATCAACGGCTGGCCGCAGAGCGGTCAGAATCCCGCCCTCACGCAGATGGGAACCATCAACAACGGCGCCGGCGAGCACAACTGGTTCCCCGACCTGGGCGTGAGCGCCGAGGGCGACGTCGTCATCACCACCGCCCGCTCTTCCGCCAACGACTACCCCTACATCGCGCGGCACATCCGCAAACTCGGCGACGCGACCGGCGCCATCCGCGCCCCCGTCCGCCTCAAGGAGAGCAATGGTCCGCACACCGGCAGCCGCTGGGGGGACTACAGCGGCATCGATGAAGATCCCGACCGCCCCGGCGTCTTCTGGAACCACCACGAGTACAACACTACGGGCGTCTCCTGGCGCACCTGGGTCGGCGAGATCAACGCCAGGCGCGGCCTGGTGCTCGGCGTCGATCAAATCGTTCGCGGCCAGCCCGCCACCATCACCGTCACCAACGCCGGGCCGAACAGCACCGTCTATTTCGCCTACAGCGTGGCGGGGCTGAGCGATCTCTACGTGCCCTTCCTTGACGTCACGATCGGCCTGCGGAACCCGACGCTCATCGGCTCGCGCACCGCCGACTCGACGGGCACGGCGATCCTCACCATGAACGTGCCGCCCAACGCGCCGCGCGTGCCCGTCTGGGTGCAGGCGGCGGAGAGCCGCAACGCCTCCAACATCTTTGCCGGTCAGATCAACTGATCGAAGATGTTGATGCTTCTCTTGCAGCGCAGGCCCGGAGTCTTACTCCGGGCCTGTTGCCTTGGCGAAGGGGCGTCGTCCAAGTTGATGGCATTCTTGCCGGCAGGCACGTCGGACCGCGCCGCGCGAGACATTCTCCATTCGCGGGGAAGCGGCGAGCGCGAGGCTGAAGACCTCATCGTACGCAGCCGGGGGTGAAGCGCCGCGCCACCCCCGGAACGCGACGCCACCCACCCCTCTCTCCACTCCGAAGGAGTGGTCGTGGCGTCCGATCAATCGAGGACGATACACGCGATGAGCGCGCCGCAACTACGAGGACCACCTTCGGGGTCCGGGAGAATCTACGCCACATCGCTTCCGGGGGTGGCGATCAAAGCAACTGCATCCCCGGCTACTGACGATCAGACCTTCGGCCTGAAATCCGACAAGCGGCGTCGGCGCGACATGCCACAAAACTGGATTACACCCTGGCGAACTCGATGCGACCTCGCTCGATGGCCCGTGCTATCCTGCACTTGGCGCTGGTCGCCTCAGGAGTACCCACGCATGCGCGCTGCATCCCTGTTTGCATCGGTGGCCTTGCTTCTTCCCGCGGCATCGGCACACGATGCGGCGCCGGATCATCAGGCGGCCCGTAGCGAACCAACGACCGTTTACGTCGTGCGCCACGCCGAAAAGGCGACGGATGATCCCAATCCGCGCGACCCGGGTCTCTCGCCCCTCGGCCTCGCGCGCAGCGAGGCGCTGAACCGCACGCTGGCCGATGTTTCGCTTGACGCGGTCTTCGCCACGGAGTTCCGCCGCACGCAGCAGACCGTCGAGCCGCTGGCTCGCTCGCGCGATCTGGAGGTGTCCATCGCCGCCGCGCGCGACTCGGCCGGCCTGGCGCAGCGCATACTCGAATCGCACCGAGGCGGCGAGGTTCTCGTCGCCGGCCACTCCAACACCGTTCCCTCCATCCTCCGCGCCCTCGGCGCCGCCGAGGCGCCCGACCTCGTCGAGTCCGACTACGACGATCTCTTCATCGTGACGATTGCGGCCGAGGGGGGCGCGGCGCTGATGCACCTGCACTATGGTCCGCGTGATGACGCCGCCGCGCCCGCCGATCTCACGGCTTCCGCGAACCACATGCTTGACGACTTCCACGATGCCGCGGCGAAAGCCGATGAGGATCGCTACTTTTCCCACTTTGACGCGCAGGGGCTTTTTCTGGGCACCGATGCGAGCGAGCGCTGGACGCTCGAGGAGTTCAAGACTTTTGCGATGCCGTACTTTCAACGCGACTCGGCGTGGACCTACACGCCCGTTGAGCGGCACATCAACCTCTCCGACGACGGATCGTGGGCGTGGTTTGACGAGCACCTGACCAATGCGAAGTACGGCCGCTGTCGCGGCACGGGCGTGCTCCGCCGCGCCGGCGAGTCGTGGCGCCTCGTGCAGTATCACCTGACCATGCCGATTCCCAACGATCTCGCCGCCGACATGGCCGCGCGGATCCGCGAGCGCGAAGCGGTCGATCGCTGACGCGACGGCGAATCCATGTCGCCTGTGAGCAGTTGAAACTCCAATGTTCACCACAACGGCACAAAGACACGAAGAAAGGCAGAGGACAACGGCCGCAGAAAGGCTCAAAGGACACAAAACCGCAGCCAGAGTTTGATTCTTCCCTTTGGAGCCTTCTGTGCCTTTTGGCGGCCATCTGAATCTCTTCTTCTTTGCGTCTTTGCGTCTTTGCGTCTTTGTGACTTTGTGGCGAGCGCTGAGCGTGTGGCGCCGAGCGGATGTTCGACTTTGCAGCAGTCGGCAACTGACGGCGGCGATGGCAGTCGGCGCGCTTCGTCGCGGGCATCACTCTTCCGCGGCGGCGTGCAGGCGTTTCCACGCCTGCACGTACCGGCCGGTGCGCGGATGCTCTTCATTCCAGGCGAGCAGGCGCGAGGCACACCACCCCGTGAATCCTGTCATGTTTGCCTTGCTCACGGCTGAGCGGGCTTCTCGCGATCGCGGCGCCACTCGACGCCGAGGCGGCGCGGCCAGTAGTCATCGGGGGGCGGGGCGTTCGCGTCGCCGCCGGGACGGATGTGGCTGTAGATCCCTTCCTTCTCCTTGTCGTAGGCGACGCGGCCGTTGACCACCGTCCATCGCGCCAGCGTCATGTAGTGCAGGAGGTCGCCGTCAGTGATGACGAAGTCGGCGTCCTTGCCCGTTTCGATCGAGCCGACGCGGCTGTCAATGCCAAGCACGCGCGCCGCGTCAATGGTGACGGTCTTGACGGCATCGGCATTGCTCAGGCCGCCGCGCACGGCGAATGCGGCTTCGAGCGCGAGGTGGAGCAGGTCGCGCCCCGCGAGGCCGCCGAGGCTGATTCCGTACCCTGGCCCGAAGAGGCTGCCGGCGGGCGTGATGGCGATGCGGATGCCGTGCTCGTGCAGGATGCGCGCGTTCTCGATCGTCGAACCCGTCGGTCGGTTCAGTTGCGGATTCTCATCCACCCGCTGGCGTGGGGTGATGATCGCCGCCATGCCGGCGCGCGAGAGGCTCGGCGCGACGGTCCACGCCTCGTAGGCCCCGCGCACCACCATGCGGATGCCGTAGGTCTCCGCGAGTTCGCAGTAATCGAAAATCTCATGCGCGTCATTGGCGTCCACGAGCGCCACGGCCTCGCTCTTGAGCAGGCGCAGGTAGGTGGCGTAAGGCCCGCGAATCCACTTGTCGTCGGGGGCCTTGGCCTCCGGATTGCGCCGCTTCTCCTCTTCGTGGGCCGCCACGTCGCGCAGGTGCTGGCGGACGCGGTCAAGCCCTTCGCGCAGGCGGCGCTTGCCGGCCGGGTCGCGCGAGTTGTAGGAGATCGACTCGAAGAGACCGCGCTTGACGATCATGCCCTCAAGCGTGCCGTAGGTGAGTTTCGCGGCGGTGTCTCCGGTGACAGCCGTGGTGATGCCCGCGGCAAGTGCGAGCGACATGTTGAAAGAGAAGACGTCGGTGCCGTCCTCGGGGCTGCCGCCGCCGTGGATGCCCTGGCTGCGCACCGCGATGAGGCCGGGGTAGACGTGATGGCCCGCCGCGTCGATCGTTTCGCACTCCTCGGGGAGCGTGAGGTTGCGGCCGATCTCGAAGATGCGCCCGTTGCGGCAGAGGACCGTCGCGCCGTCGAGCACAGGGCCGGAGACGGTATGCACCGTCCCATTGAGGATTGCAAACCAGCGGTCCTTCTCCACCGGCTTCTCCTCGGCGGGAGGCGCGGGGGTCGGCTCGGGCGCTGGCGCCTGCTCAGGCTGGGGCCGGCGCGGGCGGCGCTCCTGCGCCAGAACCGTCGAAGGAAAAGCACTGGCCGCAAAGAGGCTCAAAAGGCACAAAAAGACGTGAAAGCAGCAGCGCGGCACACTTGACCGCAGCGCACGCGACGATTCTCTGACGTTCACTTGCATGTGACTTGATCCTCTTGCGTCTTCCGCGCCTTTGCGGCAATTATGACCAGTCGCAACTCGAACACTCACCACAAAGGACACGAAGTCACAATGGGCGCACGAAGAGGCGCATCGCCCTTCCAAAGCGGCGAGGCGATCTCACCCTTGCGGGGACATCAATCCCCTTGTCGTTCTTAGTGATTCCTTTGTGCCTTTGTGTCCTTTGTGGTGAGCGCATCGCGCCCTCCGTATCTCTTTGCGGCAGATTTCTCCGACTCAGTTTCATCGCGCCGCCTGACTCTCCGGCGCTTCCCACACCGTCTCGCCGAGGATCATCACTCGCTTGACCTGCGCGGCCGGGTCGAGGATGTCGCCGTCGAGGAAGACGAGGTCGGCGCTGCGGCCCTTCTCGATCGAGCCGAACTCCTTGTCCATCCCGATGAGTTTCCAGGGGTGAAGGGTGATCGCCTTGATCGCGTCCTCGCGCCGCACGCCGGCCCGCGCGAGGTCGGCGAGGCGGGTGCGATACTGGTTGAACTCGAAGGTGCTGTCCGAGCCGGGGGTGAGCGCGACGGTGCAGCCCGCTTCGATGAATTGCGCGACGGGGTTGTTGCGCGAGGCGGTGGCGGGGAAGCGGCCGATGAGGCCGTGCGTCAGGATGAACGCCTTCTTCTCGCCGAGTTGCTTCGCGACGAGGTGGAAGTCGGAAGAGATTCCCAGGCGCAGGTAGTAGTTGTGCGCCACGTCCTTCCAGTCCTTGAGCACTTCCTCGTTGTGCAGGAAGTCCGAGGCGTTGGCGAGGACGATCAAGGCCCGCGAGCCGGCCTTCTTCTGGATGAGATCGACGATGGGCTGATGCGCGGGGTCGATCTTGGGCGGCTCGAACTTGGGAGGTTCGGGCTTGGCTTCCGCGGGCTTCTCACCTTCTTTGGGCGGCTGGGCGGGTTGCTGCGCGGGAGGCTGCGCCTTTTCCTGCTCGGCCTTTTTCTTGGCCTCTTCGGCCTCCTTCTTCTGCTTCTCCTCCCACTCCTTGCGGGCCTTTTCGACCTTGTCGATTTCGGCCTTGGCCCTGGTCAGCGCGCCGCGCCAGACGCCTTTGTCGCTCGCGGGGTTGGCCATCGACACGAGCAGATAGTTCTCGGCGTCGAGGAGGCGCTGCTCGTCCGTGCCGGCGGTGCGGTAAACACTGGCGAGACCGGGAATGCCGCTTCCGGGCGGGCAGAAGGCCACCGCGGTGAAGCCGTTGCTCAGCAGGGGCTCGAAGTCGATCTCGCCGAGGATGACATCGTCGGCGGCCTTGTTGTCGCCGCCCACGCCGCTGCGGTTGAAGTTGGGCAGGCCGTGGCGGCTGAAGGCGTTGAGCAGACCGGGGATGACCGTCTGATCGCGGGCTTCGATGATCGTGGCGCCGGCGGGGTATTCGAGGCGCCGGCCCACCAGTTCGATCTTCCCGTCGCGGATGACGATCTCGCCGCGCTCGATCTCCTCGCCGGTGACGGTGATGATGCGCCCGGCCTTGACGACGACGATGCGCTCAGCATCCTGCGCCCTGGCGCCGCCCTGTCCGAGCGAGAGGGCGAAAGCAATCGCCGCAAAAAGGCTCAAAAGGCGCAAAAGAGGGAAGGCTTGATCGTTGCGGCGCTGTCTCATCTGCTCTGATTTCCTTTTGTGCCTTTTGAGCCTCTTTGCGGCCATTCTCAGACTTCGTTTCACGGCCCGCTCAGAATCGCCTCAACTCGTTTCGCGCATCGCGGGCGACTTTGCCGTCGATGACGGCGATCCAGCAGGTCGATCGCGGATCGATCGGGTCGCCGGACCAAATGCAGAAGTCGGCGTCCATGCCGGGACTGAGCGAGCCGATGCGGTCTTCGAGCAGCAGCGCCTCGGCGCCGATGCGCGTCAGGCCGCGGATCGCTTCGTAGGTCTTCCAGCCGTAGTAGCACGCCATCGCCGCCTGGTAGGAGAGTTCCTCCTGCGGGATGACGGGCGAGTCGGTGTTGATGCCGAGTTTGGGAATGCCGCCCTGCCACCAGCGGTGGGCGTTGCCGAAGATGCGGCGCTGCGTGCCGTCGAAATAGAGTTGTCGCGGCCCGTTGATGGTGATGACGTCCTGGCCTTCGATGACGAGGGTGGCGTTCTTGTAGCCGTCGAAGGTGCTGTGATCGAGGACGGTCTTGATGCCGAACTGCCCCTTGACGAGCATGAGCGTCATCATGACGACCTGGTACTGCTGCGTGTGCATCGAGGCGATGAACTCGCCGCGAAACAGGCCGCGGAATGGATCGTAAATCGGATCGAAGAGCGGCTGCTCCTTGACCTTGCCCGATTCGAAGTCGAGCCACTTCTGGTGGTAGTCGCGCGCCGCCTGGAGCGTCTGGCGGAGGTTGTAGTTCATGAAGGACCGGCCGACGCGGAACCAGTAGCGCTCGGGGTTGCCCGCTTGCGCGATCTTGATGGAGGCGGGGAACTTGAGGACGACATCGTCCATCTGACCGTCGGCGAACTTGATGGCCGTGCCCAGGCCGCTCATGTTCGTGCCGCTGCCGGAGATGAGCAGGGCGGTCGTTACGCCGCCGGCCCGGGCGAGTTTGAAGTTCTCCGTGCCGGGGTTGACGGATTCGAGCGTGCGCAGGTCGGGGTTGGTGAGATAGACGTAGTCGTGGAGGTCGGTGGAGGCGCCGGCGGAGTGGTTGTGCAGTTCGACGAAGCCGGGCACGAGCCAGCACGTCAGCATCTCGATGACCGCCGCGCCTTCGGGGATCGTCACCTGCGACGCCTTGCCGATCTGCGCCACCTTGCCGTCGCGCACGATGAGGACGGCGTTGTTGATGACCTCGTCCTTCTCGTTCATGGTGATGACTTTGCCGACGCGGTAGGCGCTGACGTCCTGCGCCGCGGCCGCCTGGGCGAGAAGACTCACCACAACGACACAAAGGCACAAAGAAGTCACGAGTGATCCGATGCGCGTGCCGGCGCCGGATCGGGAAGACTCTCTGTGTTTTTTCAATCGTTGCATTCCTTGTTGCCTCCGTGTCTCCGTGGCTGCCTGTCGATGGACCATCGCTCTCATCGCTGCACCTCCTCGCCGCTGATGATGACGCGATCGACGCGCGAGGCGGCGTCGAAGGGGTGGCCGGTGAAGATGACGAGGTCGCCATCCTTGCCCGGCGCGATCGAGCCGACGCGGTCATCGATGCGGTACATCCTCGCAGCGCCGATGGTCATGGCTTCAAGCACATCCTCGGCGGACATGCCGCGGTTGACGGCATAGAGGCCGACGCTCGGCAGCGTGCGGGCGCCGTCCTCGGCGTTGCTCTGGAAAGCGACGGAGATGCCGCGGCGAACCAGGTCGTCGCCCTGGTGATAGGGCATGCGCCTTTCGGCGCGCAGCACCTCGGGCGGAAGGACGACAGCCGCGTTCTTCTCTTTCATCTTCTCCGCCGCCAGCCTCGCCTCTTCAGCCCCGAGGAAGACGATGTGCTCGACCTTGTACTGGTCGGCCAGCACCACGAGCACCGCCTCGATCTCGCGCGAGGTGCCCGCTGAGACCAGCGCCGGAATGCGCCCGGTGAGCAGCGCGCGGATGGGCTCGAGATTCTCATCGATCGGCGGAGGCAGCGGCCGGCCGTCCTTGCCCGTCGTCTGGCGCCGCGTGCGCGCCACCTTGAACTGCGTGCTCTCCTTGTCCACGCGGCGCATCTCGATATCGACCTGGACGATCCCGCGCAGACCCGCGGTGCCCTTGATGTGATCCGGCTCGACGATCTCCCCCTCCCAGAAGGGGGGCGCGGGCAGTTCGACGGGCGCATCGATCTCGACGGTGCCGCTCACCTTCTTTCCATTCAGCGTCCCGGTGATCTTGTGATTGAACTCGGTCGCTTCGACGGGCTCGATGAGGCGACCTTCGATCTGCGTTCCGCGAAGATTGAGCGACGCCTTGGCGTCGACCGGCTCGGGCATGGGGCCGCCGGTGGCGCGCACCGTCCACGTGCCGGTGATCGGATCATCCTCGACCTTCTGCTCGGCGACTTCCTCGGTCTTGGGCTTCTCGACGGGTTCGAGTTTGCCTTCGGCCTTCTTTTTCTCCCACTCGGCGAGATTCTTCTCGTACTTCTGCCAGGTTTCGACGTACTTCTTGCCCGCGTCGAGGGGCTGCTTGAGTGAGTTGGCGATGCTTTTGGGATCGCTGCCGCGCACGTCAAAGGCCACGGCGGCGGTGTCGCTGACGATGCGCTGTTCGCGGCGGCTTCCAGCGGTCTTGACGGCCGTGATGCGCGAACCGCGGCCGTGGAAGCGATAGGGGGAAGCCATCACTGTCGTCACTCCGGCCGAAGCCACGCGCTGATCCATCACATCCGTTACGCCGTAGAGCGGCGCGAGCGAGAGGTTCGGCGCCAGAGCGCCGTTGTCCCCTTCGAGGCCGAGGTGGCCGAAGGCGTCGATAAACCCCGGGGCGATGAAGGCGTCGGGACCGGCGTCGATCACCTGGGCGCTCGCGGGCACGGGCACGCGCTTGCCCACCGACACGATGCGGCCGTCTTCGATGAGCTCCTGCCCGTCGGTGAGCCAGTCGTTGGGGCCGACCCAGATCGTCCCGCCGCGCACCACCAGCGATCGCTCCGCCCTGAGGCCGGCGCCGGGTTGCTCCGGTCGGGTGTCCATGGTGAAGGCGAGGCGCCCGCCGACGTAGACGCGCTGCACGTGCGTCGTCGTGTCGAGCGGAGCGCCGTTGAGCACGAGGAGGTCGGCCACGGTTCCGGGCGCGAGCGAGCCGACGCGATCGGCCACGCCGAGCAGTTCGGCGGGGACAACCGTGAGGGCTTCGATGACCGTTCGCTCACTCAAACCGGATCGCCGCGCGGTGGCGGCGGCAAGGCGCAGATCACCGAGCGAGCCGTCGGACATCGCCAGCGCCAGTCGCACACCTTCCAGCGCCGAGAGGTCTTCGACATCGGGCACGAGGGTGTCGGGATCGGAGCCGACGTTGCCCCCCGGCGAGCGGAAGGCGGCGTCAATGGTGTAGACGAGCGGCACGCCCGCCGCCCGCAGGTCGCCGGCCACATCCCCGGCCTCGAACCCGCCGACGAGATACCCCGCGCGCCCGTTGGCGGCGAGGAACGAAAGTGCGCCGACAATGTCCTGGGCCATGTGCGCCTGCACGCGCAGCGGGTGCTTCTCGTTCCACAGCCGCCCCAGCGCTTCGGCGTGGTAGTCGAACTCGGCGCCGGGTACACGAGTCGTTGTCGCTGCGGCGATCGCCTCGCGCAGCGCGAGGAACTGCCCGAGGCGCGTCGAGGGCCGCTGCCGCTGCGCCGGCTCAATCGCGTTGTCAGGGGAAGGCTTGGTGAGAAACTCGACGAGGTTGGGCGGGTTGAAGACCGACTCACCGAGGGTGATCGTCAAGTCGCTCGACTCGCGCAGGATGCGCTGGTTGGCCGGCCCGCCCAGGCGCACCACCGCCCCCTGCCCGCTCACCAGACGACTCCAGCCCGGCGAGAGGTGAACCGTGGTGACTCCAGTCGCGAGCACCGCGCGGAAGTCGCCGTAGAGATCGAACGAATCGATGGCGCGATAGTCGGCGGAAATGCTCCGTTCGCCGCGGTGCCCCGGCACCAGGGCGGAAGAGGCCGCGACCAGCCCCGGCATGATCGTCGCATCGGGCAGGTGGGTCACCGGGACGTCCGCCGGGATCATCACCGATGACGCCGGGCCGACCTCGACGATGCGCCCATCGACGATGAGTATCACGCCGTCTTCGATGACCCAGTCGAGACCGGGCGCCACGGGCATGATGCGTCCGGCACGGATCGCCAGCGTGGGGCCATCCGCACTTGCCGCGAGCGACGCCGCTGTGAACATGAGCGAACCGGCAATGGCCACAAAAAGGCTCAAAAGGCGCACAAGGGGGAAGGCTCGATTGGCGCTGCACTGATTCATTCCTGTTCCTTTTGTGCTTTCTGTGCCTCTTTGCGGCAATCTGTCATATCAAGCGGACGGGCAATCCGCGGCGAAGCGCCACCGATCCCAAGCCCCAAGCCCCACTCATCGGCCGCCTCCAGCGCCGCGCCGCGGCCGTGCGCCTTCCGCGGGGTTCGTGCCTTCCCCAGGCTTGCCCTCATCGGTCGGCGGCGACGTCGCGTTCTGGCCATCCGCGGGAGCGCTCTCCTTCTTCGCTTCCTCGGCGGCTTGGCGCTTGGCTTCATCCGCTTCCTTCGCCACGCCCTCCAGTCGGAGCAACTCTTCGAGGCGCGGATCATCGCTGCGGTCGTAGGCGAGGATGCCGTCGATGTAAACCTGCTCGACCCAGGAGTTGAAGTCGAGCGGATCGCCGTTGTAGATCGTGAGATTGGCGACCTTGCCCGCTTCGATGGAGCCGAGACGATCGCCCAGGCCCATCATCTTCGCCGCGTTGAGAGTGATGGCTTGCAGCGCCGTCTGGCGCGGGATGCCGTGTCGCACGCACAGCGCCGCCTGATACGTGAGGTAGCGTTCCGCCATGGACGAGTTGGGATTGGGCTGAAGGGCGAACATCAGACCCGCTTCGTGAATCTTCGCGGGGATGAAGGTCTCGCGGATCTCGCCGGTCACGCTGTCGCGCTCGCGGTGGAAGAGGTCTTCGGGGAGGACGACGGGGCGGCCGGCCTTCTTGAGTTCGCCGATCGCTTTGAACGTCTCGGAGCCGAGGGCGAAGACGGTGCGCTCGAGGAAGCCGTGCTCCGTCGCGAGTTTGACGCCCGGCGCGACATCCATCGCGGCGCCGAGGTAGACCCACGCCCCGAAGTCGCCGCGCTTGAGGCGCATGAGGTTGAGGTGCTTCTCGTCGTAGTCGGCGTCGGTGATGAGTTTGCGGCCGCGCTCCCTCGCTTCCGCCGGGCCCACATCCACTTTCTTGTTCTGCTTGGTGAGCGACTCCTCGTACTTCTGCTCCGCGATGGTCCCGATGTACTCCTCGAGTTCGCGGAAGGTCTCGCGGAAGGTGGCCATCTGCTGCATCCGGTCGTAACCGCCGCGCGGCGAGATGCTCATCTTGAGGGCGAGGTTGGTGGCGACGGCCATCTCATCGGGAGTCAGGCCGATGGAGCGCACGGCGCGGCTCAGGCCGCCGATCACCGTGTTGTCCGCCTGAATGACGTGGATCGTCGCGATCCCGTCGCGCAGGGCGTCTTCAAAGTAGAGGCGCGAGGGGTCCATGGCATCGGCCACGTCGAGGAAGGGCGCGACAGGCAATGTCTCATTGGCCACGTCCAGGCCGCGCCACGACTGCGGCTCGATCAGCCCCGGCATGATGACCGTGCCGGAGCAGTCGATCTCCATCGCGTCGAAGGGGATCTTGACGTCGGTGCCGACGGCGGTGATCCTGCCGTGCTCGATGAGTATGGTCGCGCCGTCCACCTCGTCGCCGACGACGGGGATGACGCGTGCGCCGGTGAGGGCGATCTTCGCGGGCGGCTCAGCGGCGCCGGCGCGGTGCGGGCCTGCGGAAAGAAGTCCAGCCGCGACGACGGCAAACCCGAGCAGGCCACAGAAAAACGGTTTCATCAACGATCGCTCCCATCTTGCGCAGTGTTCACCAGACCCACCAGACTCCGCCGCTTCGTTGCGACGGTTCAGACCTTCATTCGCGCCGGATTACCGCGCGTCGTAAACGATCTTGCCATCCATCACGACGGCGACGGGTCGCGAGGTCGCCTCGAAGGGTCGCCCGCTCCACACCACCACGTCGCCGCGCTTGCCCACTTCGATCGATCCGACCTGATCGGCGACGCCGAGCATCTTCGCCGGCGTGAGCGTGACGGCCTTGAGCGCACTCTCAAACGAGACGCCCGCGCGCATCGCGTACATGACCTGCCGCGCCAGGCCGTCCTCCTCGCGCAGGTCCATGGCCGTGAGGGCCGTCTCGACGCCGGCGTCCATGAGCATGGCGAGCGTGGAGAGGCGCGATTCGCGCGTCTCCTCGGAGAAGGCGCGCACGCCGTTGGGATCGATGTAGATGGGGCCGAAGATCACCGGCGCCTTGCCGTTCACGATCGTCGGCAGGCACTTGTACGCTTCGGTGGCTTCGACGAGTGTGAAGGAGAGGCCCAACTCGTTGGCGAGTCGGAACGCGGCCTCGATGTCGCGCTGGAGCCGCGCCTTGAGGCGGAGCGGCGCCGCGCCGGCGCGAATCGCGCCGAGCGCTTCGTATGCCTCGCCGGGCGGCGCATCGGCCCCCGTCACCGCATGACCGGCCAGTCCCTTCTCAGCGTCGTAGAAAGCCTTGCGGAAGACCCACGCCACGCCCATGCGCGAGTTCGGCCGACGCGTCAGTCTGGTTACGAATGTGCCGAAGGGTGAGCGGTTGCCCGGTCCGACGCGGAACGAATCCGAGCCGAACGACGCCGTGACGTCCGCGGCGTCATTGAGGACGCGAGTGTTCATCGGTCCAGCCGTGCGAATCACGGCGCCGCGCGGCCCGATCACCGCGGCCGAATCCGGCGCGGCAAACACCGTCGTCACCCCGCCGCGAACCAGGCGATCGAAGTCCGGCGAGCGGAAGTTGATCGTGTCGATCACCAGCGTGTGCGGCACTACTTCTGAAGAAGATTCAACGAGCGACGTCCGAGGCGCCAGGCCCGAGGCGTAGAGCGCGTGCTCCTCGGCGGAGAGGATCACTTCGCCGCACGTCGGGCACACAGTGCCTTCGCCCATCAATTCGTGCATCGACGCCATCGCGCAGGAATCGAGCGCGCAGCACGAGAAGGCCGCCGCGTCCTCGATCGTTTCAACCCAGGTCAGAATCGGCGCTCCCATCGGATCGGGCTGCGCGGCGTCGTGCGAGTGGCCGGCATGATCGTGATCCTCAAGATCATCGTCCGAGCGATCGGCGGCGGCGAAGTCGGGAGGCGGAGGCAGCGGCTGGCGCGGCCGGCCGTTTCGAGCCTCTTCGGTGATGCGGTCGGTCGGCTCGAGGAGCGCGTTGGCGTCGATGAGTCCGGGCGTGAGCGAGCCGCCCTCAAGTTCGATGATCGTCGCGCCGCGCGGCACGGACAGGTCCATCCCGCCCACTGCGGTAATCTTGCCGTCGCGGATGATGACGACGCCTTTGTCGATGTCCGCGCCGCCATTGAAGCGGCCGTGGATCGACACGCCGCGAATGACCAGCACGTCCTCTGCCGCCAGGGCTGTTGCGCCGGTGGAGTACCACAGCGCCGCCGCCAGGCAGGCCTTGACCACACTCGTACCCGACTTCATTACCCGATCATTCATGCGCGGCCTGAACATGACCGCCTCCTTTCCGCCCGGCGCTTCGCGCCGAAACGACTTGTTCCTTACCTACCACGCGCGCCAGCCGTCCTCTTCCTGGCTCGGCTGCGGCGAGGCATGATGCACCCGCTGACCGGCGATCCATACTTCGACCACGCTTGAATCGAGCCGCAGCGGGTCGCCGGAGAAGATCACGATGTCGGCGTCGGCGCCGGGAGTCAGCGCGCCGACGCGATTGCCCAGGCCCGCCGCCCGCGCCGCGTTGATCGTCAACCCGCGCCTCGCTGCGGCCGGATCAAGCCCGTATCGCACCGCCAGGGCCGCGCTCAGACGCAGCGCATCGGGCTCCAGAAACGGCAGGCCGCCGCTGAACGCCACCTCGCAGCCGGCCTGGGCAAGCCGACCCGGGCCCGCAAGCAGCCGGATCTCCGATGAGAAAGTGTACGGCCCGACGATGACGACACCCTGGTTCTCCGCCAGATCCTCGGCCGTCTCGACCGCGTCGCTCGTGTGGCGGATCGCCGGCGAAAGGCCATACTGCCCGAAGAGGCGCAGGGCGGCATCGACATCCTCGGCGGAGTCGGCCTCAACGAGCACATCCAGTTCACCGCGCACCATGCGGGCGAGGCGGGACGTGCCGCCGCCGCTCCTGGCCGACCGCATCGCCTCGCGCAGTTCATGCAGCACGCCTGCCCGGGAGGTCGGGCCGAGATCGACGTCCCACGCCCCCGGGCCAAGCGTAAGAGTGAGCGGCCCGTCGGCGCGCAGCAAGCGTTCAACCCCCTGGGGCGCGATGGTGCGCACCGTCGCCGCGGCGCCGGAGATGATGCCGCTGGGCGCCGGGCGGATCATCGCCGCCGTCACCCCCGACTGGCCCGCGGCCCGCAGTGTCGCGCTGAGAGCATCAAGCGCATCGACCACCGACGCATCGGGATCGAAGACGCTTTTGCGCTCGACGTTGTCGCCGACGACGCCGAGCGTCGATGCGACATCGATGAGGCCGGGGCTGATCACTCCCGTCTCGAATCGGATCGTGCGATCGACGTTGACGTTGGCCGGTCCCTGGAGGACGCGCTCGATGCGACCGTCGGCAATGATGAGCGTGACATCCTTCATGAGCGAGCCGTCGGGTCCGACCGCCCAGGGGGCGCTGATGGCCGTGCGCTCCTGCATGGCGAGTGCCGGAGCGAGCACGCCGCAGATTGCGGCCGCAGCCGCGACCGCCAGCAGAGGAAACCTCACGCTCATTGCTCCTCACCTCCGCCGCCGGCGCTGGGCTCAGTTGATTGCTCGTCGCGGTAGACCAGCCGCCCATCGACGTAGACGCGCTGCACGCGGCTGCCGGCATCGAGCGGATGACCCGACCAGACCACGAGGTCGGCGGCGCGGCGCGGCGCCAATCGTCCGAAGCGCTCGCCCAGGCCCAGGAACTCCGCCGCATCCGTCGTGACCAGTTGGAGCGCATACACGCCCGCCACATTGGCCGCGAGCATCTGCGCGTTGAGGAGCACGAATCGGCTGTTCGCCCCGTCCGCCACGCCGCTGCCCAGCGCCCACTCCACTCCCGCCTCTGAAAGCACGGCAGCGCAGCGGTCGATCTGACGGCGGTACTGGTCGTTGCGATGCAGTCCCGAGCCCAGCAGCGAGCCCAGCACCACCGGCACGTCCGCTTCGTCAAGTTGATCGGCGACGAGATAGGCTTCGCTGCCTCCCTCAATGATGATCTTCAGATTGAACTCGCGCGCCAGGACGAGCGCGTTGATGATGTCGCTGGAGCGATCGGCGACGACGCGCGCGATGATCTCACGATCCAAGGCCCTCAGCAACACCTCAGCGCTCGGATCAGCCCCGGGCTGCCTGGGCTTGGTGATCTCGTCCTTCTTCTCTTCGGGCTTGGCGCCCTCGGCGGGCTGGGGCGGCTCGGGTCGCTGTTGTGTCGGCGGGGCGCCGCCGGGGGCGGGCTTGTCGCCCTCCTTGCTTTGCTCCTTCGCTTCCTTCTCAGCGCGGGCCTTGATCTTCTCTTCGTACTCTTTCAGATCGTCCTCGTAGGTTTCGAGCGATTCGCGGTAGGCCTTGGCGTCCTTGAACTGCTTGCGGATGCCGTCGAGCGTGGCGAGGCGGCGCAAAGCGCTCTCGCCTGAGCCGAGGTCGATGCACAGGGCCGCATCTTCCTTGACGACTTCGCCCGCCCAGCCGCCCCCTTCGCCCGGCGCCAGGCGCACGATCGCCCCTGTGCCGACGATGCCTGATGAGCCGGTGGCGGGAAGGTACATCATCGTCACGCCGTTGCGGAAGGCTTCGCGGAAGAGTTCGGCGTTGTAGCGATCGAAGGCGTCGAAGGCGCGGTTGACGGGGCTGGCGCTGCGCGTCGCGGTCATCCCCAGGCCGCTGTACACGTCGATGAGGCCCGGCGTGACGAACGCGCCCGCGAGGTCGAGGCGTGTGGCCCGACCCTGAATCTCGACGGCGGGCCCGATGTGCTCGATTGTCTCGCCTCGCAGGACGATCATCGCGACTTGGGTCGCAACGCCGGTCGGATTGATGATCGTGGCGTTCTCAAGGATGGTCACTCGCCCCTGCGGGCCGAAGGTCGGCTGGGCGAGGGTCGCACCGGCTCCGCCAAGCGAGAGGGCAAGCGCCCCCATGATCCGCGCCGCCCGGCTGCGGCGATAGCGTCTCGCCACCCGCTGTCGTGGTCCATGGAGCGCAGGAATCATCCAGGTTCCTTGTCCGGCGCCGAGGCGGCGCGATGAAAGAGGATCGAGGCGGCGTCCCACCGACGCCGGGCCGTCCCACCAGCATAGCCAGCGCCACGTTGTAGCACCAACCGCCCGAGCGGGTTGCAGGCGAGGACATTTGCGGCGGCACCTCGACGGCCACACGAAGAAGCGGGCCGACCCCCGCGATGAGCGGCGCGCTCCGAACCGGCCGCCACCATCCGCAGGATTCAAGATTCAATCTTGAAATATACATGAACCCGGCTGAGACCCGCCCCGGCCTACGCCCGCCACACGAACGACTCGAGAAACTCGCGCAGGTGCTTGGCCGTCGGGAAGGCCCGGCCGATGAGGTCGTTACGCAGGCCGCGGCAGATCGCCTTGATCTCCGCCGGCTGCTTCGCATAGTGGGCCCGCCCGCCCACGGCGTCGTAGAGCAGGCGCACCAGGTTCTGCACGTCTTCACGAATGTGCGTCGGCGTTGGCCGGCCCCAGTGGAAGAAGTCGACGATCTTGACTTCGAAGAAGATTCCGCGGCGCCGCACCATGACGTTGCCGTCGTGCAGGTCGCCGTGGTACTCGCGCAGGTTGTGGACCTCTTCCAGGCCCCGCGCCAGAGCGTAGATCAGGTGCATCGCCTCGAAGGCGGGCATGCGCTTGTTGCGGAAGCGGTTCACGAAGTCATAGAGCAGAATCCCATTGACGTATTCGCTGATGAGACAGGTGATGGGCATCTCCCGGTGCCGGAACACCTCCGAGTGGTGGTACTGGATCACGATCGAGCACTTGCTGAGGCGCTCGAGTTTCTTCGCGTAGAAAGTGACGGCGCGATCGTGGACGTTGCGATGAGGGAAGAAGAGTTTGGCGGCGCGGTGAATGCCGGTGCGCCGCTCGACGACCTTGTACACCTCGCCTTCCCACCCGCTGCCCAGGCGCGACTCGACGATGTACTTGCCGCCGATGATGCGGCCGGGTCGGAGGTTGAACGCCTTGATTCGCTGCGGCTTGGCAGGCATGAGCGGGGATCATATCACCGCCCACCGCCGCGCCGCACCGAATGGGAGCGCCGATGCAGGGCAATCGCGTTTTCGTCGTCATGCCCGCGAAGCCTGCCCTCGCGCAGGCGGGGGGCGGGCATCCAGCGAGACGTCAATGGTCGCTCATTCCTGTTCTC
>Ga0326597_10001017_pt1 | contig 46806 bp, 38 predicted proteins | sample RVTome_12_FD_203789 | JGI IMG/M metagenome (GOLD analysis project Ga0326597, IMG submission 203789) | Soil microbial communities from uranium-contaminated site in the Upper Colorado River Basin, Wyoming, United States - RVT100D185 | ecosystem: Environmental > Terrestrial > Soil > Contaminated >...
CGGTGCGATACACGGCCGATCAGCACGTGGAGGACACCACGACGCAGTCCATCACCGCCGACGGAACGTTGACGAAGCGACTCACCCCAAACTACACTCTTACCGGTGGCGCCAATGCGGGGCTCGTGGGTTCCGACGGAATCGACTGGTTCGGTGGCCTCTTCGGCGGGCTGAGCGCCACACCGCTGCCCCACCTGCGCACCGCCGCCGACTACGGAACACAGCTCACCGGAGGCGAGCAGCCCCTTTCCGTGAGCCACCGCGGCCACCTGGGAGCCTCGAGCACCTTCTTCCCACGCCACACCGTGACCGGCGACTACTATCTGAGTCTCTTCAACCGGAGCGGGTCCGGCGACCAGTCCGTCTCGCAGTCGGGCAATCTCGGCGTGACGAGCCTCGTCATTCCGAAGACGACGCTCACCGGGACAGTCGGCCTGGACCTCCAGGAGGGCGACGGCAGGCAGGACGCACAGCGGGCTCGCCTGGAAGCCGTCGTCACCCCGGTGCCGCCTCTTGCGCTGCGGGCGGCGTCAGAGTACACCCACCGCTCCACGAGCGGCGGGGGGAGGGTGCCGACGGAGGAGACCACCTATACCGGCGAGGGTGGGATCGACATCGCCCCGCTGTACTGGCTCACGCTGTCGCTGTCCGGCCGCCGGGGCACCCGTCAAGTCGAGCAGGAGGACAAGTCCGGCGACTTCCCGACCGAATCCTACCGCGGTCAGGCCACGGTGAGGTACGCGGCGCTGCTGGGTCAGGTCGAGGGATTTCTGGAACGCGAGCCGGTCCTCAACGAAACCCGCCACGGCTTGCGCGGATCTCTGTCCTATCGCTTCCGCATCTGGAACATCAGCTTGGAGTTCGAGCAACTTGTTCTGACCCACACCAACCTCGAGACCGAGCGCAGCCGGGTCTTCCTCAGGATCAGCCGCCCGCTGAACTACAGCTTCGGGTGGCCATGAGATCGCGCCGGGCGGGCCTCGTGCTCTCGATCCTCCTGGCCGCCGCGGCCTGCGGCCCCACGCCTCCGTCCCCCGCGACGGTTCCGGTCCTGGTCTGGCCGTCGCCGCCCGAGCCCGCGCGGGTCCGGTATATCGGTAGCCTGTCGCGGCCGCAGGACATCGAGGCGCCGAAGTCGTGGCTCGGGCGGGTGTGGGAAGTCATCGCGGGGCGAGAGGAGATCCGCCTGCAGCGACCCTACGGCGTGGCGGCGGACCGGTCTGGCCGGGTGTACGTCGCCGATTCTGCCGCGCGGGTGGTCCACATCTTCGACGTCAACGCCCAGAAGTACAGCGCCATCAAGCAGATGGGCAAGCAGCCTTTCATGACGCCCATTGGGGTCGCGGTGGCCCCCGACGGCAGCGTGTACGTATCGGACTCCGAGCTGCGGCGGGTGGGCGTCTTCGACCGGAGCGGGAAACTGCTGCGCGAGTTCGGCCAGGACCTGCAGCGACCCACCGGCCTGGCGGTGTCCCCCACGGGGGACCGGGTCTACGTGGTCGACACCCGGGCTCATCAAGTGGCCATCTTCGATCCTGCGGGGAGACGACTCGGGACCATCGGCCAGCGGGGAGCGGGCGCCGCGGGGTTCAACTATCCCACCAACGTCTCGGTGGATCGAGCCGGAGTCGTCTACGTCGCGGACACGATGAATTTCCAGGTCAAGATCTTCGCCGCTGACGGCCAGCCGCGCGGGCACTTCGGCCGCCACGGCGATGGCAGCGGCGACTTCGCCCAGCCCAAGGGCATCGCACTGGACTCCGAGGGGCATATCTATGTGGTCGAGGGAATCCACGACGTGCTGCAGATCTTCGACCTGGAGGGACGGTTCCTGCTGGGCATCGGGGCCACGGGCCCCACTCCGGGCAACTTCTGGCTGCCCACAGGGCTGCACATCGACGGGCAGGACCGGATCTACGTGGCGGATAGCTACAACAACCGGGTCCAGATGTTCCAGTACCTGAGAGGTCTGCCGTGATCCGGCTCCTCGTCCTGGCTCTGGCGCTGGTGGCCATATCCTGGGCCCAGGCGAGCGGCCAGGGGATGCTCGCCTCGAAGCACAACCTGTCGGTGAGCGGGCCGGGCCCCGTGCGGGCCGTGAGCGAGACGCAGATCTGCGTTTTCTGCCACACGCCGCACAACGCCAACCCCGTCGCCCCCCTCTGGAACCGCTCATTGTCGGGGGCCACCTACTCCCCCTACGCCAGCGGCTCCCTGCAGGCCACCGTCGGCCAACCCAACGGCTACTCCCGCCTGTGTCTGTCGTGCCACGATGGCACCATCGCCATCGGCAGCGTGAACAACCTCGGGGCCCAATCCGCGACCGTCAACATGCAGGGGGCAGGTCCCGGCGGCGTCATGCCGCCAGGAAACACCCTGATCGGGACGAATCTGACCAACGACCACCCGGTGTCGTTCGTCTTCAATCAGTCGCTCACCACGGCGGATGGCGAGCTGGTGTCCCCGAGCGCGCTCACGGGCCCCATCCGCCTGTACGAGGGCGCCAGCGCCGGGGTCCGCGACTCGGTCCAGTGCACGACCTGTCACGATCCCCACCTGACCCTGAACCCCAAGTTCCTCAAGAAGCCACTCACGGGCCGCACCGACAATCTGTGCCTGACCTGTCACGTCAAGCCCGGCTGGTCCGGCTCCAGCCACGAGTCCGCCACGACCAAGTTCTTTCCGCTTGCTTCGGGGACGTCGGTGGCCGAGCTGTCGTGCAGCGCCTGCCACACTCCCCACACCAAGGCCGGCGCGCCGCGACTGCTCCGCGAGGGCGCGACCTCCGCGGGAGCGCCGGCGATCGAGGCAACCTGCTACCGGTGCCACGCGCCGACCGTGGAGGGCGGCATCACCTTCGACGTCAAGACGCAGTTCGCCAAGTTCAGGCGCCATCCGATCGCCGACTACCTGGGGCACGAGCCTGTGTTCACGACCTCGACGCCCACGGCCGAGGCGGTGCTCAACACCAGCAAGCACGTCGAGTGTACGGACTGCCACAATCCGCACCGCGTGAGAGCCCGGGGCACGGTGGGGACCGGAGGCGTGTACGAGGGGATGCGGGCGATCGACCTGTCCGGCGTTCCCGTCCAGGACGTCACGGTGGACCGCAACATCAGCGAGTACGAGATCTGCTTCAGGTGCCACGGGGATACCTATGCCACCGTGATCGGCACGACCGTGCAGGGAGATCCCTCGGGCAGCATTCCGGCGAGCAACAAGCGCACGGAGTTCCAGACGGCCAACAGCGCCTTCCACCCCGTGGGGGGAGCCGGCCGGAACACATCGCAGAACCTCAACGACCAGCTCTCTCCCAACGGGCTCTCGACCGCCTCGGTGATCCGGTGCACGGACTGCCACAACAACAACTACTTCTCCGGTCCCTCGTTCAGGGGGGTGGTATCGCAGTATCCCGCGAACCAGGCCCAGCCCAAGGGGCCGCACGGCTCCGACCGCTTCAGCCTCCTCCGGGCGCGCTTCTGGAACGTGCTGCCCGGCCCGAGCAGCTGGTCCTCGGCCAACTTCGACGTCTGCTTCCACTGCCACGACGTGACGCGGCTCACCGCCCGCCGGACCGGCGACGGCGCGCGCACGAACTTCTACGACAGCATCAACGGCAAGGACAACCTCCACTGGGTGCACCTGATCGACCGGATCGACAAAGCGCGGCCGATCTGCAAGAGCTGTCACTACAACATCCACTCGAACGTGGACGCGGCGAACACGCAGTACCGGGTCAATCTCGTCCTGTACGGCACCTCCAATGCCACGGGTATCCCGACGCGGATGATCAACTTCCACCCCAATGTCCGCCCCATCGGCGGGCGGGCCAAGCCGGAATGGTGGTTCAACACGAGCACGAGGGAACGGCGCTGCTTCCTCCAGTGCCATCAGCCCAACGGGAGCCCGGGCGGCGAGACCATGAACGGGTTCCAGTACCGGCCACCGTCGGGCGACCTGCCGTGAGCGGATGGGGCAGAGGCGGCGGCGGAGAGGGCGCTTCCAGGCGCCGGGACCAGGCCGGCGGTCGCTAGACCTGGCGCCAACAACACGATGGGCGAGATCGTGTAGGCCCGGCAAGATTACCCGGCCGCGTTCGGGCACGTCTTGAGCGCCGCGGCGCTCGATCCCTACGCCCCGTCCAACACCTATGATGTCGCCGTGACCTACGACCGCCTCGGCAACACGCCCGAGGCATGCCGCGACTGGCGGGGATACATCGCACTGGAGATGTGCGACGCGGCGGCGCGAGAGGTGGCCACCAGGCACGTCACGACCCTGGCGTGCGGGGCTCGGTGAGGGGGGCTGGAAGGAGACCTTGCCCGTGGCTCCAGACGGACCGTCGAGCGAAGAGACCGACCGTCCATCCGGGGAAGAGCGGCCCGGGGAAGGGCCGCCCCTCGGGCGTTTCTTGACCAGGGGACGCGCGCTCGTGCGCTCATACCGAACCGAGGCCGGACGACGAGCGCTTGGGAACCTGCTCGGTCTCGGTGCCTCGACGGCTCTCTGGCAGCTGAGCACCGTCGGAGTTCTCCTGGTCCTGACGCGAGCGCTCGACGTGGAGGCGTTCGGGACCCTGGTCTTCGCGCTGACGACGCAGACCTATCTCACGTTGGTCGGCAGCCTGGGGTGCGCCGCCGTCGTCATTCGTGAGGGCGTGCGACGCCCGGGCGATATCGACGCCATCGCCACGGCCTTCCTTGTCCTGACAATGACGAGTTCGATCGTCGTGGGCGCAGGCAGTCTCGTCACCGTCGGACTGGTACCCATGTCAGGCGGGGAACGCTGGCTCCTGGCCCTCGTCTTGGTGGGGAGCGTTCCGGCGTCGATGAACCTGCAGCCGCTCTTCGACGTGCATCATCGTCAGGCCAGAGGAGCGGTGGTCGGGGCGCTGGCGGAGGTCGTGGGCCTGCTCGCCATGCTATGGCTCTGGCGGGCCGACGGGCTGACCCTTCCCGCCGTGGGCGGGGTGTATGCGACGAAGTGGGCGCTGGTGTTGGCGGGCCAACTGGCCGTGTACCACACGACCGTCAGAAGGCTTCGCTGGCGCTACTGCCCCGAGGACATCCTCCTGATCCTCCGCTCGTCCTGGCCGATCCTGCTGGCGGCGCTGGTGGTCGTCGTGCCGATCAGCACGGGCGTGCTTCTCGTGCGCCTGCGCAGCGGCCCCGCCGATGCGGCCCTCTTCGGGCTAGCGTACCAGGTGGCGAATGGCTATCTCGTGTTCGCCAGCGTCGGCCTCCAGGTCGTGAACCCACACATTGCCGGACCGTTCGGTCTGCACCGGAGCTTTCTCGGCAAGCTGGCGATGTTCGCCTCCCTGCTCCTGGTTAGCCTGGGAGCGCTGGCGTTCGGTGGTGGATGGGGAGTTGTTCGTCTCGTGCTGTCACCGGTCTACCACCTAGCGATCCTGCCGATGGTGTGGTTGCTCGTCGCGGCCGGCCTGCTGGTGGTCGCGCGGATCGCACACATGTACCTGGTCCGGTTCGACGAGGGGCCGTTCATCCTCCGGGCCCACCTGGTGAGCGCGCTGCTGTACGTCGGGGGGTGTCTCATCCTGTCCCCATCGTGGATCAGGACAGGGGCGGCCGTTCTGGCACCCTGCGCGGCCCTCGTCGCCACCGTCGCATGCCTGTGGCGCGTTCGCATGCGGATCCGCGACGCTTGGTCGTAGTGGCCTGTTCGCGGCGGGCGGGGCAGTCAGGCGGCCGGCAAGCGCGGGAGGAAGATGTAGTTGGAATAGGGCTCGTCGCTCGTCCGGAAGGGTTTGACGAGGGCCGCGACAGGCCTGAGCCGTCCCTTCTCGACCAGATGGGGCGTGTACCCGTACCGGAGGATGGCCGTGAACAGCTCCTCGGCAGACGAGCCGGCCGCGCGCAGCGCGCCGAAGTTGTGCTCGACGAAGAGGATCGGTCGATCCGGGCGTCCGAGCAGCCGGTGCATGCCCCTGACGATGTGCATCTCGGCGCCTTCGGCGTCCAGCTTCACGGCGTCGACCTTCGTGACCCCGGAGCGTTCCAGGAACCCATCGAGCGTTTCCGTGGACACTTCGATCGCCGTGGTCGTCTGCGCCCGGTACAATGAACCCATGCTGTCGTCCCTGCCCAGGTAGAAGCTCGCCGTTCCGCTCACGTCAGAGAGAGCGAGACAGTTCGGCACCACGTTGGTGATGCCGCTGATGGCCAGGTTCTCCATGAGGCGGTGGCAGACCTCGGGAACCGGCTCGAACGCGAACACCTTGCCCGAGGGGCGCACGGCCTGCGCGGACAGCATGGAGTACATGCCGATGTTGGCGCCGACGTCGACCACCACCATTCCCGGCTTCAGCAGCGAGACGAACGCCTGGACCTCGTCGTGGCGCTCGTAGCTGTCCGTCCAGTACGCGACGTTGTCCTCGCGGTCGAGCCGGACCTTGATCCTTACCCCCGGGGCCATCTCGTGGAGGAACTCGTGCGGGTGGAGTCTCCACGCCAGCCGAGCGAGCACGCCCCTCCCGGGATGAGGCGACGTATGCTTGACATACCAGGTGATCAGGTTGAACAGGAGTTGTCTCATCCGTGTCAGCTCCCTGGAACGGAGGCGCCCGAGACGACCGCCTCGTAGACGCGCAATGTCGCACGCGCCGACCGCTCCCATGTGAACTGGGCGGCGCGCTCGAGGCCCCGCCGTGCGAGGTCGTGGCGAAGTTCCTTGTTCCGTAGCAGCGCGCGGAGCGCGGCGACGATGTCGGCGACGTTAGCCGGATCGAAGGTGAGGGCGGCATCACCCGCCGTCTCTCCGGTCGCGGTCGTGCGAGAGCAGGCGACGGGGCATCCAGCGGCCATCGCCTCGAGGATCGGCATGCCGAAGCCCTCGTGGAGTGACGGAAACACGAGCGCGGTCGCCGCGCGGTACAGAGCGACGAGTCGCACCTCGTCGACGTAGCCCAGCCAGCGGACCTGGTCATGGAGGCCGAGACGCTCGACGGTGGCCATCACGGCCCGGTGCCCGTGCTTGGCCGAGCCGGTGAGGACGAGGGACGGGCGCAGGCCGTCGGCATCCCGCAGCACCGCGAGCGCATCAAGCAGCCGCTCGTGATTCTTGTGGGGCCAGGTGTTGGCGGGGAAGAAGAGAACCTCGGACGGCAGCCCGAGTTCACGTCGCAGGGCTGGGGTCGCGCCAGCGTCGGTCGGCGGCGCGAAGAGGCTGGCCTCGACGCCAAGGGGGGTCACGTGGACGCGATCCGGAGAGATGTCGTAGGTCTGAACGAGGACCCGTTTCGAGAAGTCGGAGATCGTGACCAGGGCAACGGCCATTCGTGTCGCCAGGCGACACGACAGACTCATGATGCGGCGGTCCAGGAGGTTCCAGCAGTCGGGCAGCAGCTCGAAATTGAGGTCAGGAATGGTGAGGACCATGTTTCGAGCGCCCCAGGGGGGCCTGGGAAACATGAGCGTGCAGTGGAGCACGTCGGGGGTCCACCGCCTGAGCTGTCGGGCGAGTGCGGCCGACTGGAGGAGCGTCCTGAGCGGGCGGATCCGCCGTGTCCAGGCTGGCCGCGCGGGATCGGCGACCCACACGCCGAGGGGCCCGCCGCTGTCTGGGAAGAGGCCCCGTGCCTCAGTTCCGACAACGGCAAGGTAGCGGTAGCAGCTGTCGAGGGCCGGCAGCGCCCTCGCCAGGTTGCGCGCGTAGGTCTCCATGCCGCCGATCCGCTCTGGGACGAGCCCCAGCATCTCGAGGACCACCGTCCGCTGGCGGGGCGCATTGCCCACGTGGTCACGCCCCGGCGCGGGCGGCCACGCCGGCCGTGATGAACTGGAGAACCTCGCGGGCCTTGCGATCCCAGTCTTGAGTCCGCGCCCAGGCGACGGCTTCGGCGCCCAAACGCTCCCGGGTCTCGCGATCCTGGATGAGACGAAGCACGGCGTCGGCGAATGCCTGTCGGTCGTTGCGGGGCGCGCGGAGGCAACCCTGAGGGTACGCGACGCGGAGCGGCGGCAGGTCGTAGAGGACGGCCGGGACGCCCGCGGCCATCGCCTCGCACGCGGCCATCCCGTAATTGTCGTACACGGACGTATGAAGAAAGACGCGGCTGGCCTTGTAGATCCTGTGCTTCGCCGGGCCGTCCAGGAATCCGAGCAGGTCGATGGAGCCCCCGAGGTCGCGCGCCTGCACCGCGTCCCTCAGCTCCCGCTCGAAGCGGGGATTGCCCGAGCCGATGAGCGCGAGCCTCGCGTCCTTCTTCCTGGCCCGGACACGGGCCCAGATGTCCACGAGGTCCAGGACGCCCTTCTGCGGGCTGATGCGGCCGACGAAGCAGCCGTCATAGAGAGACGGCTGCTCCGGGGTCGAGGAGATCTCGTCGAAATCGACGCCTCCATAGACGGGCCACACCCGGGACGGCGCGATGCCCCGCCGCTCGAAGTGGACCCGGTCGACCTCGTTCGTGATGAGGAATAGGTCCGCCCGTCGCGCGATCAGCGAGAACGCGTACCTCTGGTAGACGCTGGCGACTGCGAGCAGCGGGTCGGGAGCGCCGACGCCCCGGTCGTACGAGCGCTGCCATCCCCTGAAAGGGCTGGGCACGAAGAGGAAGCGGCTTGCCATCCACGTCACGAGTGGGAAGCGCCGCTTGAGCCTGAACGCGGGGAGGACGTCGGTCAGAAAGTCGGAGGCTGAGTAGACGATTGTCTCCGGGCGATCGGGGCCGGGAACGAGCCGTGAAGCGAGATGCCGAGCACGCATCGCGGCGCGCAGATGGCCGGCGAAGGACCACACGCCTGGAGCGTCCGGACACCGCTCGTAGCCCACGCTGTCGGGGAGCCGGTATTGCGTGCAGGTCTCGCGCCGCGCCTCGGAGGTGAGGATGGTCGCGTGGACCGCGCCCCACGTGGCCCAGCGCCTGAGGAGCTCGAGCAGGATCCGCGTATCACCGCCGAGCGTGCCGGGCTCGCTGATCGCGCTGCCGAGGACGTAGAGGGAGAGCGGTGGCGTCTCGGGCCGGCCGCTCGCATCGGCCCCTCGCCCGTTCATCCTGAGATGGCCTTGGCCGGAAGGCGGCGTCGTGCCACCATTTTCACCAGGGCGGCGAACGTCGTGTCCGCGCGCATGTCCTCGGCGTACAGGGACACATGCGGGCCTCCTGCAATCACGTGACACCCTGGAAGCCAGGCCCGCAGCTCTCTCACGAGTTCGAGTGCTTTCCGAACGTAGGTCGTGTAGAGCGATATCCTGACGAGACCGGGCGAGAAGCGCGCGACTGCGCCCACGAACTCGTCGCGTGACATGCGCAGATACGATTGATCGAAGACCCGAGCATCGTAGCCGGCTGCACGCAACGCGGTCGCCAGCAGCGTCAAGCCATAGTGTGGCCACGGCGAGCGTGCGTCACGCCGGCCCGAGTCTGCTGATACGAGCGCTATGCTCGCGTTCATCAGGGCACCGGCGCCGGCTCGGGTCGGGCGCAGAGGCCAGGCGGGCGTCGGGAGCGGAGCGCCGCCACCGCGCCCAGTTGGGCCGCGATATCCCGGACTCGTCGGGGCGTGCCGGCCTCGCAGGTTGCGCTGTTGTGGATGGGAGGGGAGAGGGGCGTGGTCACGAGAGCACCGGCTTACCCAAGTAGGAGATGAGGGTCCGCGCGCGGTGGCGGTAGGTGTGCTCGTCGAGTACGCGCCGGCGGGCCGCCTCGCCGAACTCGCGGCGCCGCCCTGGGTCCGCGAGGAGCTCGCGATACCGCCCGGCGGCGGGCTCGGCCTCGGGCGCCACGACGACCTCGCGCTCGGGCTCCAACCACTCCTCGATGCCGGCGATCGGGTTGGAGACGATGCAGCAGGCCATCGCGGCCAGCTCGAAGAGCCGCATGCACGACGACCCGGAGAAGGCCGCATGGGGCTGCCGGACGATGTTCAGGTTGAGGCGCGACCGGCCTGCCCAGTGGCGGAGCCGGCTCGTGGGTACGGGGCCGACGAAGTCGGCCTTCCCGAGGTCCACGGCGAGCCGCGCGCCGCCGACGACGAAGCGCGCGGACAGGTCCCTCGACGGTTGCGCCACCATGTGCTGGATGGCGGTCTCGCGCTGCTCCGAGCCGTACGCGTAGAAGAAGACGTCCACGTCCTGGGTGCCCCCGGTCGGGAAGAAGAGATCGGGGTCGGCCGCGAAGTGGAGCGTGTGCGCTCGCCGCGCGCCCAGCCGCAGCACCTCGGGCTCGGCGGCCCGCGAGTTGGTGATGACTGCCTCGTACTCGGACAGGTCCGCGCGGTCGTAACCGCGCACGCCCGAGGCGTAGCCGCCGAAGGCGGGCAGGCTCATCGGCATGTCGCCATCGAGGTAGAAGACCGGGACCGAGAAGCGGTGGCGGAGCAGTGAGGGGAGGCCCGTGAAGTGGCTTGCCGGCACGTTGACGACGAGCACGGCGTCAACGTCGCGCTCGGTCTCGAGGATCCGCGTGAGGTGACGTTGCCACCGAGGCAGGGTCCAGCGACGGGCCACTGCGGCGGCCAGCCAGGAGGGCTGGGCGCTGGTCCGCGCCCCTCCGAGCCGGCTCCGCGCCGCCTTGAGCGCGAGGAAGGCGCGGCTCTCGCGCAGGCACGGGTTCGGGTAGGCGCGCCACCACGGGCTCTCGACGGCGTGCCCAGCATAGGGGGTCGCGACGACCTCGGCGCCGACCTCGCAGAGTCCCTTCAGGAGCTGCCACCAAGCTGACGTCGCGCCGAAGGTGAGATTGAGGTCCAGCGCCGAGACGACAGCGAGGATCTTCATGCTGCGTCCGCTGGACCCCATCTCGCGTGAGCGCCTCCAGGCTCTCCGCGACTGGCCGTGACTCCCTCGCTGTCTGATCTTCCTCTACCCATCCTGTGATCTTACCTCTGCCCGCCGCGGTTCCGTGCACAGGGCCGCAGGTCAGTCGCCGCCCCGTGCCTCGAGAGGATGAAAGGGTGGCACCCCGAATGCTTTAGAATGGCTCCGCAATGGGTACCAGTGGGTGAAAGGCCCCACAGAATGAGGGAGGGGCGGTCGTGAACCCCATTGTCCTCATCCCAGCCTTCAACGAAGCCACGGCCATAGGGCGGGTGGTCGGCGCCGTCCGGACCGTGGTGCCCGGGCTTCCAGTCGTCGTCGTGGACGACGGCTCGACGGATGGGACTGCATCGATCGCGCGGGCAGCCGGCGCGCGTGTCGTGCGGCTCCCCTTCAATCTGGGCTATGGGGTGGCGCTGCAGACCGGGTACAAGTACGCTCTCCGCCACGGCCACAACTGCGTGGTCCAGCTCGACGGTGACGGACAGCACGAGCCGGCCGATATCCCCGCCCTCGTGGCTGCCATCGTCGGCGGGCAGGCGGACGTCGCCCTGGGCTCCCGCTTCCTCGGTAACGATGACTATCGTCCCAAACTCCTGCGGCGCATCGGGATGCAGCTGTTCTCCCGGCTCGCCTTCCTGCTGGGGGGCGGCCGGCTCACCGACGTCACCTCCGGGTTCCAGGCGCTGTCTGGCGAGGCGGTGCGCTTCCTGGCGGCCGACCGCTACCCGGCTGACTATCCGGACGCCGACGTGCTGCTCATGCTCCAGCGCGCTGGCTTCCGGATCCGGGAGATCCCCGTCCGCATGTACGGCCGGCGGGGCGGCCGCTCGATGCACTCGGGGCTACGGCCTGTCTACTATGCGTTCAAGATGCTGCTATCGGTCTCGCTCACCTCGCTCAGGCGCGAGGCATTCGACCGCAAGGGGGCCTGACATGGGAGTGGCGGTGACACCTCGCCAGACAGTCTTCGCGATCCTCTCCACGATTGCGGTGCTCCTGCTCATCCTGGAGCTCGTGCGGCGGCGGCGGCTGCGCGAGGAGTACGCCTGGCTCTGGCTGCTCACGGGCGTCCTGATGTTCGTCCTGGTCGTCTGGAACCGGCTTCTGTACTTCGTCACTGGGCTCATCGGCGCCGTGCTTCCGGGTACGACCCTGCTGATCTTCTCCTCTCTGTTCCTCCTCGCCATCGCCATCCACTATTCGGTGATCATCTCGCGCCTCACGACGCAGGTGCGGGACCTGGCGCAGGAGCTGGCCATCCTGTCGACCGAGATCGCGGAGTCTCGTGACCGCTGACCCCGTGGCCCGCATGGCGCCGCGACTTCTGACCGGGCTGCTCCTGGCGTGCGTGTTTGCCCTCGGGGTCACCAAGATCGAGGACACCGACGCCTGGACCCACCTGGCCCTGGGCCGGTCCATCGTGCAGGACCGCGGTTTCCCGGCCACCGAGCCCTTCAGCTATCCTGGCGCCGCGCTGCCGTACCACAACCAGGAGTGGCTCTTCGGGCTGGTGCTCTACCTCGTCCAGGCCGCCGCCGGGCTCGCCGGGGTGATCCTCCTCAAGGCGGCCATCGCCACGCTGGCCTTCTGGATCCTGCTCAAGCACTGTCTCCTCCCCCGCGATCCGCCCGCGCGTGAGGTCCTGGCGGCGTCCCTCGCCTGCGTGGTCATGGTCCCGACGCTCCTCGTCGTCCGCCATCGCTTTGTCGAGCGCCCTGACCTCGTGCTGATGGTGTTCCTGGCCTTCACCATCTACGCACTCGATGCCTACGTCCACGAGGGACGCCGCTACCTCTACGCGCTGCCGGCGCTCCAGGTCATCTGGGTGAACATGCACCCGAGCATCGTGGTGGGCGCCGTGCCGTTCGTGGCGATTCTCGCCGGCGGGACGCTCCAGGCAGCGGCGCGACGCTACTGGAGCCTCGACGTGCCCGGCACGCCGTCCCCTCGCCAGCTCCGGGTGGTGGCCGCCGTCTTCGCCGCCGTCATCCTGGCTTCCCTACTGAATCCCTACGGCCTCGACGCGTTCGTGGCGCCCTTCAAGTTCGGCGGGGCCACGTGGTACCTCCACGAAATCAGCGAGCTCCAGCCGCCGCGCTTAGGCCAGCAGAGCGCGCCGTTCGTGATCGCCGCGCTCCTGTCGCTGGCCTTCGCCCTGACCGTCAAGCGCCTGTCCATCGTGTCCCTGCTCCTGGTCCTTCCCTTCGCCTACCTCGCCTTCTCGGCCAGGCGCTTCATCTTCCTCTTCGCAGTGGTGAGCGCGCCGGTGCTGGCCCGCCACCTGCGCGCGCTGACCGCCCGCCTGGGGGAGGCCTGGGCCCGTCGTCTCACGCTCCCGACGGCGGTCGCAGCCGCGGTCCTGGGGCTGGCGGTGATCGGGCTCTGGGCGACGCGGACAGGGCCCCTGGCGGATGCCCTGAAGGAGCCCGGCTTCGGAATCAACTCCGTGATGATTCCCGACGGGGCCCTCCGCTACCTCGAGCGTGTCGGCGCCTTCGGACGCGTCTTCAACGTGTTCCACTGGGGCGGCTACATCGCCTGGCGGGACTTCCCGAGGCTTGCGCCCTTCACTGACGGCCGGGGCCACGTGCCGGCCGGGCTGCTGGATGAGGCCATGGTCGTCCGGGAGAATCCGGTGAGGCTCGAGAAGTTACGCTCGACCTATGGGTTCGAGATCGCCATTGTGGACTATCCGGTCCTGCCCTCCGGGCTGGGGAGCGATGCTACCGACATAGACCTGGGCTGGAACTCGCCGCCGTGGGCTCTCGTCTACTGGGATGATCTGACCCTGGTTTACGTGCACCGCGCAGGGCAACTGGCCGCGATAGCGCAGCGCGACGAGTACCGACATGTCAGGCCGGCCATTGGCGCCCTACACCTGCGGCGCCGGCTCCAGGCGGGCGTGCCGTCGGTGGAGATCGAGGCCGAGCTTAAGCGCAACGTCGCCGACACCGGCTCCTCTATGGGGCTGGCGCTGCTGGGCTTCCTCTACAACGACGGCGGCCGCCATGCTGAGGCCATCCAGGTCCTGGGCCGCGTGCGCGACTTCCCGGGCCCCTGGAGCCAGCTCGCCAACGTCTACCAGGGGCTGGCCTTTGCCCACGCCCGGCTGGCCCAGCCCGCCCGGGCGCTCGAGTACTACACGAAGGCCGCAGCCATCGACGAGACGGCCGATGTGCTCTACAACATCGGAGTTCTTGCCGCCAAGGCCGGCGACGACCGGCGGGCGATCCATAGCCTGGAGCGGGCGCTCGAACGAAACCCGAATCTGCTGGCCGCGTATCCGGTGCTCCTCGCCGCCTATCGCCGCGCCGGGCGCGCCGATCGCGCCGAGCGCCTCGAGGCGACCCTGCCGCGGGCGCTCGCTCAGGGCAAGGCCGAAGAGCACTTCCACCGGGGTGTTCAGCTGTACAGGGAAGGCCGGCACCATGAGGCGATAGCCGCCTTCGGCCTGTCTCTTCAACTGAACCCGCGGAGTCCGGCCGTGCTCAGCAATCTGGGCTACGTGTACTTTGATCTTGGGCGCCTCGACGAGGCCATGGCCCAGCAGCAGCGAGCCCTGGAGGCGGACCCGGCCTTCGCCAACGCCCACTATGGTCTCGCGCTGATCCACGAGCGGCGGGGCCAGGCGACCCGAGCGCGGGCCCACTTCGCCGAGTACCTGCGATTGGATCCGCGAGGCTACTGGGCAAGGAGAGCCCGGCAAGCGCTGGACGGGGCGCCGCGGTCCTGACAGGAGGGCGATCTTCCGGGCGGGCTATCGCAGCCGGGAGAGATCGAACTCGAAGCGGATGTCCTTCCCCCCGGCATTCTGGCACACCAGACTCACGGGGCCGGTGAGGTTCAGGTTCTCGATCGAGAAGGTGTACTCGCCGAGCGCGACCCAGCGGTTCGACGCTTCTTGGAGCACCCCGCGGAACGCCTCCGCCTTGAGTGGCTCCCTGCTAACCCCGGACTGGACGAGCTGCATCCGGTACTGGCGCAGGAAGTCACGGCTCTCCCCGACGAGGGTCACAGAGAACTTGAGCTGGTTCCGGAACCGCTCCGCAATCAGCTCGATCTCCTTGGGCTCGATCTTCCGCCCGATGGCGAGCCAGCGACGATGCTCCAGTGTCAGAGTCGAAAACTCGGTGAACAGGATCGCGGTGCCGGTGTCGGGGCCCAGACTCACGACGTACTCTCGGTCCACATCGTCAATGACCCCTCCCTCCTTGAGCCAGCGCTCGTACGCGGCAGTTGCGAGGGAGAGCGACTCCTGGATCTGCTGTTCGTTCAGACGGGACAATACCGCCGATGCGGGGGGCGGGAGGACGAGGGCTACCGCCAGCACTACGGTGACGAGCGGCCTCATGTCCAGAGGGGAGAAGCAAGCTGGATGCCGACCGGCCAAGTCCGTCTCCTGCCTTGGCCAGGGCGCCTTCGGGATGGCTGGTTCCCGCGCGGACTGGGTGATTTCCCCCGGCACTGGGGAGCCTTCCCCTTCGCAGCCAGTGCGCCGCCAGTTTATGTCAGGTAAGTGTCTGAGAATCGAGCTGCTTTCCGCCAGGAGATCGGCATAGCCGTTGCTGGAGGTTACTCGGAGGTAGGTGTGAGCGAAAGACAGGAGACTGGGCTTGAGGAAGTGGGGGCGAGTCTGTGAGAGGGCGCGGGGTGCCCTTGGGCGCCTGCTTGGTGCTGGCCCTTGCCCTCGCCATGGCGGCCTCCGCCCAGCCCCGCGGCGGCTCCACGAAGCCCGCCCAGGCCACCACGGCACCCAAGCCCGGTCCGGCCGCCAAGGGTACGCTGCCCGGCGGATCCTCGTGCGCGACCGGCGGCTGTCACACCGAGATGGGGAAGGGCCGGTATGTGCACGGCCCGGTGGTCGTTGGCGCGTGCAAGGCCTGTCACACCCCCAAGCCCAATGTTGCGCACCCGTCCAAGGCCAAGGACTCGGACGGCGACTTCGAGTTCGTTGCCCAGGGCGCCGACCTCTGCTATACGTGCCACGAGCGGAAGAACGTGCTGCCCGTGGTCCACGGGCCGATCCAGTGGGGGCAGTGCTCGTTCTGCCACGACCCCCATCAATCCCCGAATCGGTTCCGCCTGAAGGAGACGCCGGTTTCGAAGCTGTGCTTCAAGTGCCACAAGAACGACAAGACTACGTCGAAGGAGGTGCACGGCCCCGTCGCCCTGGGCGAGTGCACCGCCTGCCATGACCCTCACCAGGGCAAGGACAAGGTCAGGCTCACGAGTCAGGGCAACGCGCTCTGCCTCGGCTGCCACGAGGAGCGCAAGCAGGAGTTCGCGACGCGGAAGTTCAGCCACAAGCCGGCGCGCGAGAACTGCAACGGCTGCCACGATCCCCACACCTCGGACAACCCGGCGCGCACGCGCAAGCCGGTCCCCGAGCTCTGCTTCTCGTGCCACGAGGGGCAGGGTAAGCATATCGCCGCGGCGCGCACGCAGCACGACGCCTACAAGATCGGTAAGAAGTGCTTGAACTGTCACGACCCGCATACCGCCAACCAGCCGAAGCAGCTACGCGCGGTGGCCGCCCAGCTCTGCCTGGGCTGCCATGACAAAGAGCTCGAGACGCCGACCGGCAAGATCATGAACATGAAGGCATGGCTGGCCGACAACCCGGTGATCCACGGCCCCATCCGCCAGGGCGACTGCCCCGCGTGCCACAACCCGCACGGCTCCGACAACTTCCGAATTCTCCGCCGCGCTTACCCGCCGCAGTTCTACGCGCCGTTCGCCACCGAGCAGTACGCCCTCTGCTTCGGTTGCCACGAGCCCACCCTCGCCCTCGAGGCGACGACTGTGAAGCTCACCAACTTCCGCAACGGCGACAAGAACCTCCACTTCGTCCATGTCAACCGGCCCGACAAGGGGCGCACGTGCCGCGCCTGCCACGAGACGCACGCCTCGAAGCGACCCAAGCAGATCCGCGAGTCCGTGCCCTTCGGCCGCTGGGCGGTTCCGACGAACTACGAGAAGAGCGACACCGGCGGCCGTTGCACACCCGGCTGCCACGTGTCACGTGGCTACGACCGGGCGACGGCGGTGGTGAACAAGTGAGAGGAGGTGCCGGTGTGAGTTCGCGGCCAAGGCTGACGCCGTTCGCGAGCCTGCTCCTCGCGGGGCTGGCCGTCATTGTCGCTCTGGTCGCATTGCGATGGAACGGGCCCGTCGAGGCGCAGGAAGCGGGGCGCGCTCTCATCGAGCGACTCGGGTGCCCCGTGTGCCATGACATCCCGGGCCACACCACGCAGGTCCGCCAGGAGGCCCCGGTCCTCACCACCGAGGGCGACCGCGTCAGGCCGGACTGGCTCTTCCGCTTCCTCAAATCGCCAGAGTCGATCCGCCCCGCGATCCGAGCCCGCATGCCGAACTTCCGGCTGACCGACGAGGAAGCCCTGGCGCTGGCCGAGGGGCTCGCGAGCCTGAAGAACCGCTCGGCTCCATCCCTGCCGCCGGCTCAGCGCTACCGGGGTAGCGTCAGCGCGCCCGCCCGCGAGGCCGCGGTGAAGCTCATGAGCAAGGACTACCTCGACTGCCTCAGCTGCCACTTCGATGGCGATCGCAAGCCGGCCGGCAAGCCCGAGGACTGGGGTCCCAACCTCGAGCGTGTGCCGGATCGGCTCGATCCCGACTGGATCGTGCGGTGGCTCCAGGACCCCTCGAAGATCGCCCCGAACACGAAGATGCCCTCGTTCTTTGCCGACGACAAGTCCGGGCCCGACGACATCCTGGATGGCGACGAGATGGCTCAGATGCTGGCCTTGCGTGACTACCTGTCCTCGCGCCGGGCGAGAGCGCCCCAGCCCGGTTACGCGGAGGCCAAGAGCGAGCACAGGGAGGCGAACGCGGCGATGGGCCGAAGCCTGCTCGTCCGCCTCAACTGCGTCGGTTGCCACCGGATCGCCGGCTTTCCGGAGGGCAGGCGAGTGGGCCCCCCGCTTGGATTCCAGGGAAGCCGAGTCACGCGGGAGTGGCTCGAAGGGTTCCTGCGTCGCCCCGTTCAGATCAAGCCGGAGTACGCCATCATGGGCTCGGATGCACGCATGCCCGACTTCCGCCTCACCGACAGCGAGGTCACGACGCTGACGAACTACATCATGGCGCGGCTCAAGGACGAGACCCTGAAGCCGCTCCCCGCCGCGGCGATCGCCCCGAAGCTCGCGGCGGAAGGGGAGCGGTTGTTCTCGGAGAAGTTCTGCGACAACTGTCACCGGATCGGCTCGAGGCCCGGCGGCATCGGTCCCGAGCTGACACACGCCGGTCGGCGACTGAACCCGTCGTGGGTCTACCGGTTCGTGCTCAATCCCTCGCACTATCTCGACACCCGGATGCCGAACCTCAAGTTGACGGAGGAAGAAGCGCGCCTGGTCACCGCTTACCTCATCCACCGCGAGAGCTTGCCATGATCGGGCTCGCGGCACTCCTGCTCGGTGGACTCGCGGCCGCGCTCGTGACCCTGCCCGCGGGCGCGCACGCCCAGCCCAAGGCCGCGCCGCCGAGGCCGCCCGCCCAGTCGGCCCCAGCGGCGCCGGCCCCTGCCAAGCCCGCTCCCGCCGCGCCTGTCCCGGTAGCGCAGCGCGCGGCCAGGCCGTCGTGCGTGACCAGCGGGTGTCACAGCCAGATGGGCCAGGCCCGGTACGTTCACGGCCCGGTGGCCGCGGGGGAGTGCACCAAGTGCCACACGCCGAAGGACGAGAAGACCGCCTACGACGGCGAGAAGCATGCCTTCCGCCTGGCGCGGGAGGAGCGGGACCTCTGCTACATGTGCCACGAGCAGCGCATGGACTCACAGAAGGTCGTGCACGGGCCGGTGCGTTTCGGCCTCTGCGGGGCCTGCCACGACCCGCACCAGTCGCCGTACCGCTATCGGTTGCGGAAGAGCCCCCCGAGCCAGCTCTGCTACCAGTGTCACGACCGCGACAAGACCATCGAGCGCGAGGTTCACGGCCCGGTGGCGGAGGGCCAGTGCGTGGCTTGCCACGACCCCCATACCTCTCCCTACCCGTACCGACTCATCAAGCAGGGGCCCGAGCTGTGCTACACGTGCCACACGGAAAAGCGCGCGGAGTTCACGCCCAAGCGCTTCGGGCACGTGCCAGCGCGGCTGGACTGCTCGAACTGCCACGACCCGCACACCTCGCCCAACCCCTATCGCACGCAGCGGACCGTTCCCGAGCTCTGTTTCGGCTGCCACCCGGACAAGAAGACCCAGGTACAGACGGCCCGGACGGATCATGAGGCGGTGAGGATCCAGCGCCGCTGCCTCAACTGCCACGACCCGCACTTCACGGACTTCCCCAAGCAGCTCCAGGACACCCCGATGGTGCTCTGCTTCCGGTGCCACGATCGCGAGCAGAAGGCGACGGACGGCAAGAGGCTCATCAACATGAAGGCGTTTGTCGGCGAGCACAAGGACTGGCACGGCCCCATCCGTCAGCAGGATTGCGCTGCGTGCCACGATCCGCACGGCACCGACAACTTCCGCATCCTGCGCCGGCCGTACCCGCAGGAGTTCTACGCGCCGTTCGCGCGCGAACAGTATGGGCTCTGCTTCGGCTGCCACGAGCCCACGCTTGCCCTAGAGCGCACCACGACCACGCTGACCGGCTTCAGGAACGGCAACGAGAGCCTCCACTTCCGCCACGTCAACCAGGCCAAGGGACGGACCTGCCGCGCCTGCCACGAGACCCATGCCTCCCATCGCCCGAAGCACATCCGCGAGGGGGTGCCCTTCGGCGGGTGGGAAGTGAAGACGAACTACGTCAAGTACGCCAACGGCGGGAAGTGCGCGCCCGGATGCCACGTGCCGCGGGGCTACAACCGTCAGCAAACCGTTCAGAACCCGATCGACTACCGCACGTTCACGGCGGACTAGAGGATGACCATGCCGAGACACGCACTCGGAATACTCGTCGCGCTGAGCCTGACCGCGGCGGCGCCGGCGGCCGCCCTGGAGGCGCTGCAGCCCGGCATGAAGGCGCCGGACTTCTCGCTGGAAAGCTTCGAGGGCAAGGCCGTCGCTCTTCATGATTTCGCCAAGGCTCGCGCCATCGTGCTCGTCTTCTGGTCGAGCTGGAGCGACAAGTCCCCGGAGGTGCTCGATCGCCTGCAGAAGCTCCACGCGCGGTCGCGCGACGCTGGCCTCGTGATCCTCGGAATCAACGTCGAGAGCCCCACCATTGCGCCGGACGAGCTGGCCAAGGCCCGCGCCCTCGCCCAGAAGATCGGGGTCACATTTCCCTTGCTGATCGACCGCGGCCTTAGCGCGTTCCACAGCTACGGTGTCGTCGCGGTGCCATCGACCGTGCTCATGCGTGGCGACGCAACGATTCTCGCCGACCTCGCGGCGTATCCGATCACCGGGCGCGAGGAGTTTTTCGAGCTGGTGGAGGCGACGGGGGCAGGGCGGAAGGTGGCCCCGCGGCCGGTCGTGGAGGGGAAGCAGCCCAATCCCCGTGCCGTGCGGTACTTCAATCTGGCGCGGGCGATGCTCGCCCGGGGCCTGGTCGATCAGGTGGACGGCAACTTGAAGAAGGCGATCGAGTTGGACCCCGGTTTCTCGTTGCCGCGTGTCCTTCTCGGACAGACCCATCGCGAGCGTGCCGTCGCCTTCGAGGCGATCCAGTTCAACGGGCAGTCCGTCGCGACGCTGCGGCTGACGCCGGAGGAGCGCGAGGGATTGCTTCGCGAGGCGGAGGGGGCGCTCGGCGAGGCGCTGAAGATCGATCCCTCGAGCCCGGCGGCGCTGACGGAGCTCGCCGCCATCCGCGCGGCGCGGAAGGAGACCGACGCCGCCCGGCAGCTCCTCCAGAAAGCAATAGCGGCCAATCCCGCCTACGCGCCGGCGCGGGCTCAGCGCGGGGTGCTCCTGCTCAGGAGCGGTGACGTTGCTGGGGGCCGGCAGGAGCTGGACGACGCCATCAAGCTCAATCCGCTCGAGTGGCGTCTGTACCTGACGGCGGGACAGGCGTATGACGAGCGGGGAATGAAGCCCGAGGCGATGGCCCATTACCGAAAGGGAGTCGAACTCCTGTGGCAGGTCCGGCGGGAGCTGTTCCCGCTGTCCTACGGGAGGTAAGCGGATGCGATTCGCCCTGCTGGCGGCGTTCCTGTGGTTCCTTGCCGGCCCGGCCGCGGCGCAGACGCCACCGGTCGACGTCGCCGCCGCGCTCCAGACGCTCGCCACCGCGCGCGACACGCCGACCCGCATGGCGGCGGTGGCCGAGCTGGGACGCTCGCGAGACCCCAAGGTCCTTGAGGCGCTTCTCGGCGCGCTCCGCGACCGGAATCGTGATGTCCGCTGGGTCGCCATCGAGGCTCTCGGCGAGCTAGGCGACCGCCGGGCGGTGCCGCCGCTCGTGCAGTACCTGCGGCGAAAAGAGGCCTACAGATGGGGCAAGCGGCTTGTCGCCAATGCGCTCGGCCAGATCGGAGGCAGCCAGGCGGTGGAGGCGCTGAGCACGATGCTCACCGACGGCGATCTCTTCGTCCGGCGTCTCGCGGCGCTGGCGCTCTTGCGGCAGGGCGACACAAGACTGCTGCCGCGGGTCGCGGAGCTGCTGCGCGAGAGCCCCGACGATCATCTGGCGACGGTGAAGCGGGAATTCGCCAAGCTCCGGGACGGCGCGGGCCCGCGGCCGGATGCGACGGCCGTGGCGGGCGTGCGAGGCCAGGTCGGACCGGTCAAGGCGCACGAGTGGCTCGGGCTCAAGGTCGGCCGGAGCACGCTGGCCGACGCTACCGAGCGCCTCGGGACGGCCCTGCAGCGGACCGCGGACGCATTTCTCTTCCGTGGAGACGTCGTGCCGTCACCCGTGCGGACGGAGTCCATCGCAGTCAACGGCTCGCCGGACGGCCCCATCGAGTCAATCTTCGTCTTCCCGGTGTGGGGGACGCTCGACCGCGATGTTCGCGCGGTGTTCGGCCCCGGGAGGCTGCTTACGTACGGAGAGTTCCTGCGCATGACGGGTCGCGCGGCGGCCGGCGCGGGCACGAAGGCCGACGGCAAGCTCCACTATCTGCCGGTCGACCTCATGGCCGAATCCTTCTCCGAGCTGGGAATCCTCGTCGTTTACGATTCCGCCGACGTCGCGGCGCGTGACCGGCTCGTCAAGCTCGTCATCATCTACTAGGAGGGCTGGCGAATGATAAACCTGCGCGCATGCCTGATCGCGGTGGTGGTCACACTGGGCCTGGCTGGCCCGGCGCTTGCCTTCCGGAACGTTTCCGTGGATAGCCCTGTCCCCGCGCTCACCCTGGACGGCGCCGGCGGCCGGCGCGTCGCGGTGCCGGCGCCAGGGCGCCCGATGATCCTTCTGTTCTGGCGTCCGGGCCAGGCGTTCTCGGAGGAAGCGCTGGGCGACCTCGAAGCGCTCGCGGCGGCGCTCTCCGCGAAGGGTGTGACGATCGTCGCCCTTGCCGAGACCGGATCCGGCGCCGGTCGCGTGCCACGACCGCCCCTCGACGCGGCGACGGACAGGAACCGGCAGGCTTCCGACGCGTTCGGCGTGATCGTGTTTCCCAGCACCGCGGTCGTCGACGCTCAAGGGGTTCTGAAGGCGTATCTGCCGAGCCGCAACAGCAACTACCGCCGGCTCGTCGAGACCCACACGCTTCGGGCGCTCGGCGAGATCTCCGACGCCGATGTTACGGCGCGCCTGGTCAAGGTCGGCGAGGTGCACGGGCGGGACGCCGAGGCGGCGCAGGCCGCGTACAAGCGAGGCACGGCGCTCGCGTCGGAGCGGCGGTACGAGGAGGCGGCGCGTGAGCTGGCAAGGGCCCTGGCGCTCCAGCCCGACCTCACCCAGGCGCACCTCGGGCTCGGCTATGCCCGCCTCGACACGAACGAAGCCGCTCAGGCCCTGAGGGAGTTCGAGTTCGTGCTCGCGAAGAACCCGACCTCGCCCGGAGCCCGCGTCGGCGTCGGCATCGCGCGTATCCGGCTCGGGCAGGTCGACGAAGGTATCCGCCTGCTCGAAGAGGCGGTGGTGCTCAATCCGGAGCCTGTCCGTGGCTACTACGAGCTCGGGCGCGCTTACGAGGCGCGAGGCGACACCGCCCGCGCCGTCTCCCATTACCGGTGGGCGTTCTTGAAACTGCTCCAAGGAAGAAAATGAGGCGTTCGATTCCCGGGCTCGTGATCGTGCTCAGCATGGCCTGGGCCCCGGCCGCCGCTGCCGGCCCGGGGGTCCGGGTTCACGCCCCGGCGGCGGACTCGGTCGTGTCGGGAGGCGGGAACATCCACGTGATCGTGGAGATCGACGGGGGAGTGGCGCCTTCCGCCGTACGAGCGCGGCTCAACGGGACCGACCTCGGCCCCGCGGCTCACCAGCCGCGCCCGGCCGGGGGCGGCGTCCTGCACTGGAGCGCCCAGCTCGCTGCCGGCAAGAACGTGGTCGAGGTGGAATCCACCCCTCCCGGCAAGCCGGCCGTGCGCGAGGCTCGCGCAGTCTACTACTCCGCCGCGATCCTCTCAGCCTCGGAGCCGCCGAAGGGCTTCAGGCGAGTGCCGTTTCACCAGGAGCGGAATGAGGCGATGTGCCGCGAGTGTCACCGCACCCAGGCGGCGCCCGGCGACATCGGGCCCGCCAGTCCCGACCAGTCCACCTGTTACTCGTGTCACGCCCGCCTGACAAAGGTCAAGGAAGTGCACGGCCCGGCGGCGCTGTGGGCCTGCACGAAATGCCATGACCCGGCTGCGACACCTCAGCGCTACGCGACCCCGGATCCCGTCATGCCGCTGTGCTTCTCCTGCCACGACGAGCAGAAGGAACGCTTCTACGGTAGCCGCTACCAGCACGGGCCCACGTCCACCGGCCGGTGCACGATCTGCCACAACCCGCACGGCACGGATAACCAGTTCTTCATCAAGAAGGCGGCCTGGAACCTCTGCACCACCTGTCACTTCGAGAAGGCGGACGGGCGCCACGTGATCAACTGGGGGCCAAGTGGCCAGGGGCATCCCACCCGCGGCAAACGCGATCCAAACCGGCCGACGCGGGAGCTGTCCTGCGCCAGCTGTCATAACCCCCATGCCGCGCCGGCGCCGAAGCTGTGGAACTTCGGTGCAGTCTCGTGGCTCGGCCTCTGTCGCAACTGCCACAGAGACAAGGTAGGAATGTAGTGCCGCGCGAGTCTAGTGCTTCGCGACAGGGTCCGGGAGCGTCAGCTTGGCGCCCCTGATCTGGACCACGAAGATGCTGGGCCGGTTCTGACCGCTCTCTTTCCCGGACGGCCCATCCTTCATAAAATTGATTGGACCGCTGATGCCGCTGAAGTACACGCGCCACAGCGCATCGCGAATCATCCTGGCGTCGTCCTTGCCCGCGAGCTTGATCGCCGCAATGATCGTGGTCATGCCGTCGTGACCCCGGACACCCTCCATGAGTCCCTCGCCGGGATGGCCGCGCCTGGTCCACTCGTCGACGAACTCCCGCGTGATCCTTGGGTTTGGCGACGCCTCGGGGAACCAGGGGATGGAACAGACGATGTGGTATGTGCCCTCGGCCGCAGCAGCGCCCACCCGCTGGACGATCTGGGTGGGGGAGGCGCCGTCTCCGATGGTGACGATCTTCCGCGCAAGGCCTTTCTCGCGCGCCTGCTTCATCACCAGCGCGATCTGCTCGACGCCGCTCGCCAGGAACAGGGTGTCGGAGCCCGTCGCCTTGATCTTCGCGAGCTGGGCGCTCATGTCGGTCGCGGACGGCTCCATGGACTCGGTGACACCGACCGTTGCCCCATTCTGCTTCAGCATGTCGCCGAACGCGGTGGCGATGCTGCGCCCCCGGTCGGAGTTGACCACGAGAAAATCGGCGCTCTTGACGCCGAGCTTGCCCACGTGCGGCTCGAAACCGAGGGCTTCCATCTCCGGGGGTGGGCTGAGGCGGAAGATCCACGGGTTGCCGCGGGTGGTGATCGACGCGCCGCTGGAGGTCTCGACGACCATGGGGACCCCGCGCTCCTCGATCTTCGGCATCGCCGCGAGCGTCATCCCGTCATCCCCGGCGCCCATGATCACGCGCACCTTGCCGCGGGCGATGAGCGTCACCGCTGCACTCGCCGTCTCCGCGGGGTCGGACTTGTTGTCCTCGATCACCAACTCGAGCCGGCGGCCGCCCAGCACCCCGCCGCGGGCGTTGAGTCGGTCGCGCGCGATCTCGGCGCCCATGCGGACGTAGTTGCCGGAGGTGGCGGCTGGACCGGATAGCGGCTGGATGACGCCGACCTTGACCGGCGGCAGCACCTGCAACTGCGCATGGACGAGCGCCGAGGCCGTCAGCAGCATGGCCGCGACCAGCACCGGCAAGACCACCCACCGCTGAATCATCGGAATCCTCTCTCGCGGCAACATCGACGTGAGCCTGATCGCCCGGACGAAACCCCGCCCGATCATCCGGGGTGGCCCTTTCAGAAGCCGGAACGCGCCCGGAACTCGTCCATCAGCTCGGGGGTCACCGTCGCGACGCCGTGCTCTCGCGCGTAACGGGCGATGGCCGTGCGCGCCATGGGCTGAGCCATCGGCGGCAGGCGCTGGAGGCGTGCTTGGGCCTCCGCGGTCCAGACCACTTCCTCCCCTTCCGCGGCGTGAAACGCCCCCTGGCTGTGCGGCGCCAGGCTCGCCCGGACCATCTCGAGGGGCTCGTGACCCACGCTCTGTCCTCCAATCTTCACCCCCAGGGACCGAACGAGCTGGGTTTCGAGGGGATTGGTGAGCAGGGCGACTCGGTGGCCGCAGGTCGCACATCCGAAGCTGACACTGACGGATCCCTCCTCGGGGCCCTCCACCGAGCTGACCTGCATGGGCTCATCGCACTGGACGCAGAGAAGCTTCACCGGGCCGCTCCCGCGGGAGACAGCAGCGTCCGCACCTGGCCGGCCAGCGCAACCAGGGCCCGGCCCGCCGCGCTGTCGGCATGCTCCACGGCGTAAGGGCTTCCGCGGTCGGCGCAGCGGGCGATCCGTGGGTCGAAGGGGATCCTCGCCAGGGTCGGAAGACCGGGAACTTCGACCGGGCCGTCATCGCGGGCGAAAAGATCCCCGACGGCGCCACAGTGCGGGCAGAGGTAGCCCGCCATGTTCTCCACCAGCCCGAGGAGTCTCACGGCATGGGCTCGCGCCAGCTCCACGGCACGCTCGACGACCAGCCGGGACACCTCCGAAGGAATGGTGACAACGAGGGCTCCGTCGAGGTCGGCGAGGAGGTCGGCAAGGGCCGGCAACCTCGGCGCCCCCGGCGGCAGATCGAGCAGGAGCACGTCGAGATCTCCCCAGACCGTGTCGGCGAGGAATTCCCGGAGCGCCGTCGCTTCGATGGCGTCACGCCAGACGAAGCTGTGCGCCTGGGTCGGAGCCTCCCAGACGAGCGGCACCGGCCCTTCACGAAGGAAGAGGTCCATGGAGAGCACCTTGATCCCGAAAGGCCCTTCGGCGGGATGGACGCCATCGGGCGAGAGGCGGAGGGCCGGGCCACGAGTCCCGAGCATGCGCGCGAGACAGGGCCCATTGAGGTCGGCGTCGAGCACGCCGACCCGCCATCCATCGGCTGCCAGCAGTATCGCAAGGTTGGCGGTGAGCATGCTCTTGCCGACGCCACCCTTTCCGCTGGTGACCGCCAGCCGTCGGTGGACCCGAGCCATCCGGGCTCGCACCCGGCCGGTGAGCGCCTCGACCTGCCCCACGATGTCGGAGCCGCCGTCTCCGACGATGTCGCGGTATCGCTTTGTTATGGGACCCTCCAGGTGACGCCCGAGAAGCGGCACGCCGCGCGCACCGCTCCTCGGGGCTGCGCTCGGGCTACTTCTTGCTCATCTCGAAGGTGACCTTGGTGGGCGCGCCCGCCTTGACCTCCACCTCCTGGCTCACCTTCCCGAGCGTCTCGTGCCAGACCTCCACCTTGTGCTTGCCCGGGGGAACGTTGTCGAGCTTGAAGGCGCCGCCGTCGTCGGTGACGCTGTACTGAGGGTGCTCGCCCACGACGACCCAGGCCTGCATCCAGCCGTGCACGTCGCACTGCACCCTGACGACCTCGGGCTTGTCGAACTTTTCGGTCAGGACCTTCTTGAACTTGGGCTGCGCCTTGTTGATGGAGGGGTTGGCCGACGAGAAGGTGTGGAGGTTGTGCAGGATGCCGTCGGAGTTGAGGATGTCCATTTCCGCCCCGGCCGGCACCACGAGCACGTGGGGACGGAACTGGCAGCCCTTCTGGTCCAGCGCCGGTTTCTGCGCGGGCTTGGGGGCCGGGCCCTTGGCGCCGGCCAGCGACACCACGGCGTTCTTGATCCCCTTGTTGGCGCCCACCACGAGCTCCTCGCTCGGCTTGTCACTGCCGCAGACCTGGGGGTCCTTGTCGACCTTGAGGGTCTTGGCGGCCGGCGGCGTCCCCGAGAACTTCACCTCGCCCACGATGGAGCCCGCCCCCTGGGCGGTGACGGGGGTCGAGCCCGCCCAGACCAGGGCGACGGCCACGCCGAGAGCGCACAGCACACTTATCCAGTGACGCATCAGTTGTGTCTCCTTGGTTCCGCGGGGGCCCGGCGCCGCGCGCGCCGGACCACGACCAGCTCCAGCGCGGCGGCGACCAGGACCACGAGCGGGGGAATGAGGTAGGGTTTGGCCGAGCCTGGCTCCTCCAGGCGGAGGTAGTACCACGACGAGAACGACATCTTGCTCTCGGTCTCCTCGGCCCCGCCGTCCCAGGCCATGAAAGACACGGAGAGGAAGCGTCCGGCGGGGAACTCCGGATCCCCGGGATCCTTGGTGACGCGCGGCCGCTTGATCACGAGGCGGTACTGGCCGTTGGCGAAAACTGCCGCGCCCTTGGCCTGGACGGCCTCGCCGGCCTGCGGGGTGAGCTTGCCGAGCCCCGAGGCGTTGGCCTCCCCCACGCCTGCGTCCGAGGCCCAGCGGAGGAGGTAGACGGGGTGGGAGCCATCTCCCTGGAGCACGTACGGGCGCTCGGAGCCCGCGGCCGGCGTGGCCGCGAACTGCAGCGCGACCTGGTCGGCAAAGGTCTTGGCCGTGGCGTCGGGCATGGACTTGGTGGGATCGTCCCAGGCCAGGTGGAAGGCGATCTCGCTGCCGGTGTACACCGCGCGCACCGTGATCATGTCGATGGAGGGGTTGAAGTTGCGCGGGTCCACGATGACCTGCCCCGCCAGCGGAAAGGTGTAACCCGGCTGCTGCGTCCAGAAGGCCGCCGCCGGGTCGTCGGGGATGGTGGCTCCGGCGACGGCCCGCACGGTGAGCATCGTGGCGAAGGCGGGCTTGTCCTGCCCGAGCGAGCGCACGTAGTTGGCCACGTGCCAGATGTCCTCGGGCTTTTCCACGCTGTCGATGAAGGTCGGCATCGGCGTGCCCATGAGCCCCGTGGCCAGGCGTGTCGCGACGTCCCTGGTGGTGCTGCCACCACGGAAGTTCCACGGTTGCGTCAGGTTGGCGGGCCGTACCCGCTGCTCCCAGTCGTCCTTGAGCTCCGGCGCGGACGGCCCGTCACCGCGCCCGCCGACGCCGTGGCACTTGTTGCACTCGATGGCCTCGTACATCTCCTTGCCCCGCGCCAGCGACTCCGTGGACGAGGCCACTTCCGTCGGCAGCACGGCGGGCTTCGGCGCCGCCTTGAAGGCCTCCGGCGCGAAGGTCTTGATGTACGCGACGAGGCTCCACCGGTTCTTCTCGGGCAGCGCCTTCCACCCGGGCATGGACGTGCCCGGCATGCCGTCCGTGATGACGCGGAAGAGGTCGGCGTCGGTGGGCGCCTGCCCCGAGACGCTGGTGCGGATCTTGAACTTGCCTTTGGTGAAGTCCCGAGGCCGGGGCTCGAACTGGGAGGCGCCCGGGCCCGCGCCGTCCCCCTTCTCGCCGTGGCAGAGCATGCACTTCTTCTCGTACACCGCCTTGCCCCGGGCGGGATCGCCCGCCTGCTGAGCCTCGGCTGTGCGCGGAGTGAGGAGCCCGGGCCCGGCCACGCCCACACCCTTTGCTGGCGGGGCCACCGCGGAGTGCTTGTGGTCGGGAGCCTCCTCCCAGCGCCGTGGCTGATAGCCCGTGGCGTCGTAGAGGTAGAGGACGACCTTCCAAATCTCCTCCTCGCCGAGGCGGTCCTCCCACGCCGGCATCACCGAGTTCCAGGGCGCGGACTCCTTCGGTAGGCCGGGCCCGCCCTTGGCGATCCGCCAGAAGAGGTAGGCCTCCTGCAGCATCGCGATGGTGCCGGGGTCCGTGAAGTTCGCCGGAGGGGGGTTGAAGGCGTGGGCGAAGTGGCCGCCACCGTCGAGGTTGTCCCCGTGGCAGTACATGCAATTCTTGACGTAAATGATCCCACCCTCGGCCACGTGCGTCTTGAAAGTGGCCGCATCCTTCCGGAGCGGGTTCTCGAGCCCCTGGACGTCGATGGTCTTGCCGCGGAACGAGATCGACGCGGGCGGCGCCGGGTGGACCGCGCGCAGCTCGGGGGGCGCCTCCACGGTGGCCGCCGCCTGGCTGTAGGCGTAGTAGCCGAGGCCGAGCGGCAGGACGATCATCGCAGCCACGCGGATCGGCAGGAGCGAGTCGTCCACCAGCAGGGCGCGCAGCGGCGCCCTGAAGGCCCGCCACGAGTCCCCGTCCGAGGAGACGTAGACCAGCAGCGCGAGCAGGACGATGCCCATGTACAGCGTGATCACGCTCCAGGGCGCCGGCGGCCGGAGGCCGAACCGGAACGCGAGGAAGGTCCCGACGAGCACCAGTGTCACCTGAAAGAGCTTGGAACGGAACGGGCTCATGCGCTCATCGCTTCGCCGTCGCGGCGCCGTCACCCTTGAGGGTGAGGAGGAAGGCGACCAGGTCGAGGTACTCGCGTGCGGTGAGGGTCTGGCCGAACGTGGGCGGCATGACGCCCGGCGGGTAGCCGGCCACCGTCCCCATCGCGGCGGGGTTGAGGATCTTGCCCATGATGTACTCCGGCGTCTGGATTCGCGCGAGCTGGCTCAGATCCGGCCCCACCGGCGAGGCCCCGATGGCGCCCGCCTTGTGGCAGGCGATGCAGGCGCCCTTGCCCATGAACACCGCCTGCCCCGCCTTGGCATCTCCCGGCAGCCGGATCTCGGCGGCTTGGGCGGAGCCGCCCGCGGCCTGCGCCCCCGCCGTCTTCGGAATGTCGTCGAGCCTCATGTCCGCGCTGCCGCCCTGCGACTGGAGGAAGGCCGCCAGCGCCCAGAGCTCCGAGCGGTTGAGCCCGATGGGCGGCCGATCCACCTTCGGCATGATGTTGGGGTAGCCCTCCACAAGGAAGGCGCCCGGATCGAGCAGGGACTCCACGAGATAGGCCTTGGCGCTCATGCCCGGTTTCCGCTTGGCGGCGGCAGCGCCGACGCCCGCGAGATCGGGCGCACGCGTGCCCTTCTGGCCGATCTTGTGGCAGATCTCGCAGGTGCCCTTCTCCCTGAAGATCTGCTCCCCGGCCTTGACCAGTTGCTCCGGCGTCACGTTGCCGCCCTCGAGCGACAATTCCTCGGGGGGTTTGGACTGGACCTGGGGGATCGAGTTCGCGTAGTAAGTGTACGCACCCATCACCGCCAGGGCGAACACACTCACCTTGATCGGGACTGGCAGTCGCATCTCAGGCCGCCTTGCCCTTCTCGCCGAGGCTTCCCAGCCAGAAGATGAACATCACGAGCGCGAAGAAGACGGTTGTGACCACCGTGATCACGCTGGCCGCGTAGCCGAGTGCCGGCGTGAACGCCTCCGGGGACGTGTCGCGCAGCACGCCGTAGACGTGCCAGTGCTGGCGGATCCCCGAGCGCGCGAAGCCCATGAGCCCCATGAGCCAGGTGAAGGTGACCGCCAGGAGGATCAGCACGTACTGGGAGCGTGGCGCGATGCTGCCCCAGCGGATCTCGCCGGTGGCCCGAGCGCCCCGGAACATCGGGATGTCGATGACCATCACGATCGCGATGGCGCCGAGCACCGCGCCCACCTGGTAGACGGAGAAGCCGATCCTGACGATGGAGTCCACGAAGTAGCCGTAGACCCCGTAGAAGGTGACGATGGCGGCCGCGGCCCCGAGCGCCGCCCACTGAACGGCCATGCCCACGCCGGCCCAGGGCTTCTCGGACACCTTGTTGGCGCGACGGTAGAAGACGAAGGACAGGAAAGTCGTGAGGATCATCAGGTTGACGGCGGTGTTCTTTGCCGACATGACGCCCAGGAGCCCGAGGATCGGGTGGTGGGTGCCGCCCATGGCACGCGTCTCGCGCAGCGTGACGATCAGGCTCCGGGGCGTCGCCCAGACCATGAAGCCTGCGGCCAGGACCATCAGGAGATAGGGCACGTACTTGCGGTAGCGCTCCGAGCCCGGGATGCGCTCCATGCCGAGCCAGAGATAGTAGTTGGAGCCGATGAAGAGGATCCCGATGAGAATGGCCTGGATGATCCAGAGCCACGACATGAAGCCGCCCATCATGGTGATGCCCATGGTCTGGTTGTAGGCGTAGATTTCACGCCCCAGGTAGTACCCCGCGAATGGGAGCACGATGAAAGCGGCCAGCGCCACGAAGTTGCCGATGTACCCCATCCAGTCGTAGCGCGCCCGCTCCTCGTCGGTCCTGGCGGAGAGGAAGCGGAAGGCCGCGTAGGCCGCGCAGATGGTGCCGCCGAAGACAATGTTGGCGATAAGGCGGTGGATGTTGATCGGCATCCAGGTGAAGTTGTTGATGGCGCCCCAGAGGTTCTTGAGGTTGCCAGCCTCGTCCAGGCCGCCCGGGGAGACCATGAAGGTCACCCACGAGTTGGCGACGACCAGGATCGCGGTGCCGATGAGATTCGACAGCACGCCCAGCGCCACGTGGATCCCCTTCCGCGGGCCCGAGAGCCAGTCCCAGCCGTAGTACCAGAGGTACACGGCGAAAGTCTCGAGGAAGAAGAGGAGCACATAGACCCAGTAGGTCGGGAAGAAGACGCCGGTCAGGTAGTTCCAGACCTTCGGGTAGTAGCCGATCAGGAGGAAGAGGAGCGCGGCCCCCAGGAGCGCGGTGGTCGAGAAGGCGGCGAAGGTGAGCTTGACCAGCTCGTGCGCCAGCCAGTCGTAGCGCGGGTCCCCGGTCCGCCACCCCATGATCTCGATGATGACGGCGAAGATGGGCACGCCCAGGATGAAGGCGGCGAAGTTGAGATGGATCTGCGCCACGGCCCAGACGGCGAGCCGCGAGCCGAAGATGGGGAAGGCGCGGTACTCCACAACCTTGCCCGCCTCCTGCGCGAGCGCGGGAAGCGCCAGCAGGCACAGGGTCAGGGCCGAGCCGCCGAGCACCGCCCAGGCATACCGGTGCCACCTCGCGGCCGGCCCGTGTGCCGGGTGGCTCTCCTCACGCTGCACACGCATGCGGCCCCTCTTCTCTCGGGTGATCATGAGCTACGATCGCTGGGCGAAGCGGCCGCCCCATCGCTGGCGGACCTCCGCCATCATCTCGGGGGTGACGAGCGACTGCCCGGCGGAGCGGGCATGGGCTTCCACGGCCTTCACCACCATGCCGCGGGCGAAGGAGGGGATGGCCTCCAGCCTGGCGCTGGCCGCATCGCTCCAGGCGAGCTCGCGCGACACCTCGAGCCCGAAGGTGAAGGCGGCGGGCACCTCGGCCGGCACGCCCCCGTGGGCGCCGGGCTGATAGGCGCAGGCCGGGTCCTCGGCGAGGTAATCGCCGTGGGTGGCATAGGCGCGGCAGCGACAGCCGCCGCAGATCTTCGAGAATTCGCAATCGCCGCAGCGCCCGCGGAGCCGCGCCGTCCGGAGCTCGGTGAACACCGGCGCGGAGCGCCAGAGGTCGGCGAAGGAGCGCTCCCGGAGATTGCCGACCGAAAGCGGCATGTACGGGGACGGCGTCACATCCCCCTCGGGGGTGATCCGGCAGTAGTGCTTGCCCGCGGGGCACGAGCCCTCGGCATAGGCCGCGAGCAGCGGCGAGGCCGGGTCCCGCTCCCAGACGAGGCGCCGGTACTGGGGCGCGCACTTGGCGCGCACGAGCAGGCCGCCTGCCCGGCCGCCGGCCCGCTCTGTCTCCACGAGGTCAGCGAGGATCGCCTCGTACTGCGCGGCCGGGATGTCGGTGAGCCCTTCCCCGCGGCCGCAGCGGACGAGGAAGAAGAGATTGAGCACGCTGGCCCCGAGCTCGTCGGCCAGCCCGATCATTGCCGGAACCTCCCGGGCGTTCCAGTCGGTCACCGACATGTGGAGGGAGAACTCGATCCCCTCGGCGCGGCAGATCTCCGTGGCGCGCACGGCGCTTTGCCACGCCCCGGGAAGCCCCCGGAAGGCATCGTGCGGCGCGGGCTCCGTCGAGTCCAGGGACAGGCTCAGCCCCTGGACCCCGGACTCGCGGAGCAGCCGCGCCTGTCTCTCGCGAAGCAGGACGCCGTTGGTGCCCACGACCACGGTGAAGCCGCGCTGGCGGGCCGCCGAGGCCAGCGCCGGCAGGTCGGGACGCAGCAGCGGCTCGCCGCCTGTGAGGATCAGGAAGATGTTCGGGTTGATCTCGGCGATCTCGTCCATCACCCGCAGGCACTCGGCCGTGGACAGCTCGTCAGGCCGGCGCGGGCCAGGGCCTGCCGAGATGTAGCAGTGGTCGCACTGCAGGTTGCAGCGCTGAGTGAGATTCCAGGACACCGAGTAGGCCGTGGGCACAACCTGGGCGCCCACGGCCTCGAGCGCGGAGACTTCTGTCACGCGCCGGCCTCAGGGCGGCCGCCGCGCCCCTGGCACATGGTGGCCCGGATGGAAGCCAGCCACTCCTCGCAGCGAGCCAGGTTGATGGTGGCGATTCCCGCCGCGCGCGCCGCCCTCGCGATCTCCTGGCGCGTCATCTCGCGCATGAAGCCCGCGGGCACGCGCTGGAGCCTTGCTTCGGCCTCGGCGGTCCAGATGAGCTCCGGTACGCGGGCCGCATTGGCTGCAGCTTGTTGATCCGCTTGCGGTGGGACTGCGCGTCCGGCCGTCGACTGCCGCGCCGGGTCGAGACTCTCGCGGCCCGCGGTCTCCTCGATGAGCGGCAGGGCCACCTCGAGCGTGATGACAGGCAGCCGCCCGGCGCGCCCGTGCTTCTCGACCCGGTCCTGCGCCAGTCGCCTCAGCGCAGTGTCGGGGATCCGCGCGAGCGCCTTGTGAGCCTCGGCGGCCCACCGCACGGTGACCCCGGGCAGCGGCTCCTCGACTTCCACACCCCCCTGCCGCACCGCCTCAGCCTCCAGCGCTGCGGTATCGATGACGCGGAACCTCTCGGCTCCGGCCCCGCATACGGGGCATCTCACCGCCGGGTTCGGACCCTTCGCCGCGTAGCCGCACGCTCCGCAGACCGCAGTGGCCGCCACCCCCTGGGCGCGGATGGCAGCCGCGGCGACATCCAGCGCCATCGCCCGCATCTTGTCCGGCACGCGTCCGGGCATGAACAGCGCCATGGCCTCGTCGATGACGCTGGAGGTGACCACCGTGTGGCCCTGCTCGGTGGCGTAGCGGAGGACGGCGGCGCGCGCCACGCCCTTGAACTGCGGCGGCACCCGCTCCATCCGCGCCTCGGCCTCCGTGGTCCACGACACCGCCTCCTCGGCCAGGAGATCCAGCGGCGGCTTGAAGCGGCCGCCCGTCACCAACACGTTGCAGGGCGCCAGCCGCAGGAGGTTCTCGCTGTTGGAGCCGAGCGCGGGCTCGTCGTCGCTGGAGTGCGCCCCGGCGCGCCCCAGGATCAGGAGCCAGGGCTGGGTCGCGCGGCAGTGCAGGAGGACCTTCTCGAAGCACTTGCCAGCCAGCAGCGTTGTCGTCAGCTCCACCCCGTCCGCCGCGGCGAGCCGGCGGCCGATGTCGAGGTGGGACTGGTAGATGCGTGCCAGCCCGCTGTCGATGATCTCCTCGTGCAGCTGCTCCTGCTCCCTGAAGCGGAAGACCTGCGCGGCCTCGGCCGACAGCACACCCACGATGCTCTTGAAGAGCGCGTAGTGGAGATACGGGTCGTAGACGGCGACGGCCTCCACCGGACGGCCCAGCGCCTTGCTCAGGGCGATGCCGAGCCTCAGGCCATGGAAGGACTGGGGGCTGCCGTCGAGCGCCGCCACAATGGCTCCACAACCGGCCTCGTCCGGCTCGGGCGTCTTGACCACGAGCGTGTCCTTCTCGGTCCCCCTCACGAAGCGCTCGACGACCGAGCCGAGCTGGCTGTCCTTGACCGCGCCCATGCCGAGCGCGCCCATCACCACGAGGTCGTAGTCGGAGCGCCGCGCGTCTTCCAGCAGGACCTTGTGGTGCTTGCCGTCGAAGGTCTTGCGCTCCAGCGCGAGCCCGGCCGCCTCGGCCCGGCGCGCCATGGCGTCGAGGTAGGAGTCCGAGATCAGCCGGAGCCCCATCCGGATCAGCGAGTCGTGGACCTGCCGCTGCCGCTCGAGCTCGGTCTCCTGCCGGTACCGCTCGGGCAGCGTGTACTCCATCTGCTTGAAGCGCGAGTCGTGGAGCCGCCCGGCGTAGACGTGCACCCCGGTCAGCCTCGAGCCGAACGCCTGGCCGATTTCCATCGCCAGGTCGATGGCCAGATTGGCATGCTCCGAGTTGTCCACCGGCACGCAGATATGCGAATAGATGGGGCCCGCTCCTCTCATAGCGCGTGCACGGCGCCCAGCGCCCGCGACCTGAGAAATCATGGTGCGTGCTTCCGAACAGATCCACAGCCCGCCGTCGGGTCGTGGACCTTCCGATGCAATGTTGATGCCTCACCGCCGGGGCAGGATCTCGAGGGCTCGATGGAGGCCAGAACTACCCGAGCAAGGGGGTGCCTCAGGAGATCGTCGTCGAAACCCATGGTTCCACCAGTGGGGCCTGGACCCTCGGCAGCCTCCCTCCGAAGGTCGGGGCCTTGGCCCGCGCCGGCCCGAACCAGTGAGGAGACCACTCGCCTCGTCACCTACGTCGTGAGGGTTCCCGTGTCCGCTGACTCTGCCTCAAACGGCGGCTCGCCCTTCGCCGCCTCGTAGGCGGGTAGATCCACCACCGTGAGCCCTTGGGTGCGCGCGTACGCCTCGACCTTCCGCATCACCCTTGCCCGCACGGCGGTGAACGGGATTCGCCGGAGACGTTCCTCCGCGGCCGATTCCCACAGCATAGACAGCCCGTGGAGCGGCTCTGGCGACCTTGGTGTGTCCGGCAGAGGCGAGGGCGCGGCGGAAGAGTGGCCCGTCACCCGCTCCACCGCCTCAGGGATCACGATCGGCTCCTTCCGCCGCCTAGCCTCGTCCTCGATGGCGACGAGGGCGATCCCCTGAACGAAGGCCGGTGCTCGCTGGATCCGCGCCCGGGCCTCCTCGGTCCATGGCAACCCCCGCTCGGGGATCGTCTGCAGGTAGCGGGCAAACTTGGCCAGGACCATTTCGTTTTTCTCGACACGCGCGCCGAGGAACGTCTTGATCTCCTCGATGACCTCGACCTTGCGCGGGAGCTTTCGCATCTTGGCTTTGGCCACCTCGAAGGCCGCCATGGACAATTCCTCGATCCACGCGGTGTGCGCCGGCATCAGGGCTGGCGCCACGGTGATGACGAGAATGACCACGTCGGCCCCGCGCATGGCAGAGCGCTCCCGCCGGGCGGCGGCGCCAAGGGGAACAGCGGCGCCATGACAGCCAACCCCAGCATGGCTGGTCGCCAGTCCACGGCAAGCGTCAGGAGCCTGACGAACCGGAGGTGACCTTCCCCTCTGGCCGCCCGCGCGAAGAGCCAGGGGAAGCGAGCTGACTGCGGAAATTTCCCCGCTAATGGGGTATTTTCCTCAGCCAGGCCTCTTGACGAGAAGGGGGGTCCGCTCCGCGCGGAGCCGCGGGGGCCCCACCCGGTGCCTTGTCTTCGGACCTTTGAGGCAGCGCACTAGCTGGCATCCGTCTTGCGATGCTCACAGATCGGCGTAGCTGACGAGCGGCGCCGCGATGCCGCCCGGAGCAGCAGGGATGCCTCCTGGGCGGCGGCCTTGCGGGAGTAGCTTGCCCTCAAGCCCACTGCTGTGCATCTGGATGTTTAGGTATGCTGTCACGAGATAGCAACGGCGTCGTCGCCGGGGACGTGAGATCTCGCCCCAACCATGTAGGAGAGGAGAAAAGATGCGTGCCTTGAAAGTCGTGACGATGGTTCTGTCGGTCTCGAGTCTGGTGGCCTTGGCCGTGGTGGTGCCCGCGTGGGGACAGGGCGCCTGGACGGCGCCGGCAGACGCGAAGAACCGCCAGAACCCGGTGAAGGGTTTCGCCGGCGGGGCCAAGGCCGTCGCGGTGAACTGCGTCATGTGTCACGGTGCCAGCGGCAAGGGTGACGGGCAGCAGGCAGTAGGGCTTCCGGTAAAGCCAGCCGACTGGACCTCCGAGGCCGTGCAGAAGCAGACCGACGGCGAGCTCTTCTGGAAGATCTCCACCGGCCGCGGCCCCATGCCCCCTTGGAAGCATATCCCGGAGAAGGATCGGTGGGAGATCGTGAATTACATTCGGAAGCTGAAAAAGTAGTTCCGGGTCTTGGCGGAGTCCCTCAACGGCCCTGGCGACTCGGGAGAATACCTCGATTTTGGGATTCTGTGGTTGCTCGTCGCTTTCATGCGTACCGGGGCAGTGGGGTGGTAAGCGCTGCGGGGCCGGGGAAGTGATCCTGGCGCCGGGCCTGCCGGGCCCTCCGTGAGGCACGTCATCGCCGGCGCTCCATGACCCGTGCGTGGTCCCGGGCCGTTCTCCTGGCCGGCGCACTCAGGTCCTGCTACCGGCACCCCCGCTCGGCGAGGGCGCCCCGGACTCCTGATACTCTCGACCCCGAGCCATGTGGATCGCAACCCGGCCTTTGATCCCGGCGGCGAGTGCGCGGAGCCGGCAGGGAAGATCGTCGAGTTCCCCGAGCGCTCGCTCCCGCTGGCAGGCGCGGGCGAGACGGGGGAGTTGCCCATGGTGGAGCAGCCAATTCTGTGCTGGGTGACGCCGACAAGGACCCGACTGCTTCCTGCGCTCCTGGCAGCGCTCCGACGCCCGCCTGCGCCGGGGGATACCGAAGGGGCGCAGGACGCACCGCCCTTAGCCTGCTGCTGGCGCTTGGCGTCACGCTCTCCGGCTGTGCCGAGCTGGCTGGCCCACTGGGCATTCAGGAAGAACGTGACCGCCTGACGTTCGCGAAGTTCCTCGCGCGCGCGCGCGCTGGGAACGCCGAGAGCCGAACCCTTCTGGGCTTCATGCTGTTCTTCGGCGAAGGGATTCCGAGGAATCGCGCCGAAGCTCACCGCTGGTTCCATGCGGCAGCGGACCAGGGGAACCTCCGGGCACAGCGGAACCTGGCGGTCATGCACTACCTCGGCGCAGGTGTCCCGAGGAATCCGGACGAGGCCGAGCGATACTTCCGCCTCGCACGCGAGAACGTGGCCGCGGCGGCCGACGCGGGTTCGCCATTTCACGTGTACGGGAGCATCGGCGAGGTCGTCGGGCGGGTCGGCGCGCGAGTGCAGTCCGAGCAACGGCCGGGTGAGGCCCTGTACGTGGCGTTCTGCGCCGGTTGCCACGGACTGAACGGCGTGGCCGCCTACGTGGGCTCGCCCTCCTTCGCGATAGGCGAGCGGCTGGAGCGGAGCGACGCGGCCCTGCTTCGCAGCATCTTGAACGGAATCGGCGACATGCCCGACTGGGGCAACAAGCTCCCGCGGGGAGAGCTGGTCGATGTGCTCCGGTTCGTACGGTCATTCCCTTCACAGCACGAACTGGGGATCTTGCAGGAGCTCCGGAAAGCCCCCGGAATGTACTTCCTCTTCGGCCCCATGAGGCAGAACCCCGCCGCGTATCAGCCAGGCGATGAGGACGACGTCGAGAGGGCGATCAAGCGAAGGCGGCCTTGAGATCGGCCCCCGCGCCGAGGCATGGGTCAGCGATCGGTGCCCATTGGGGTCCATTTTCGTTAGTGATATCGAGTACGGGTGAAACGTGTTGATTACGTCCCAAACAAGCGTGTCCCTCGCGGAGGGATGTCGGGACCGGCTGGAACTGCGGCGTGGCGGAGCGCCAGACTGCCGAGGATAGCCAGCGTTACAATCGGGCCACGATCCGATGTCGGGCGGACACTGCGGACGGGAGGCGCCTCGGTGGCGACGCGCGCAGAGAAGTTCCGGCAGGCAGCCTGGTGCTACCTCGCCTACGGCCTCATCTATTGGCTCGGCGGCGTGTATCTCGCCGCACACGGCATCGGCGCACGGCGCGGACTTCTGTGGCTCGCCGCGGGCGCCGTCTTCGTGGTCCTGTTCCCGTGGCTCATCGCCCGCGGCCCACGAGGGACGGGATACCTCTGGTTCGTCCGCGTGCTGAGCCTGGCCGTGATCTTGCGGGCGATCTTCGTGGCGCGCACGGTCGTGGCGCCGAGGTTCCCCTCGGTCCCGTTGCCCGGCGGCGGCGTCTTGCCCATGCGAGTCGCCGCGGCGGCGTTTCTCGTCGTCACGGTGGCGACGGCCGCCATGCTGGCGCGCGCCGCCTGGAGCCGCCGCACCTCGGTGCCATGATCGTCGCGCGACCATGACTGACGTTGCGGGCGGACGCTCATCACCTCTAGATTCCTCACCGAGACCCGGAACGAGTCGGGGCTTCTTCCCCTTGTCGTGGAGGCCGGGCCGTGAGGAGACCCAGCACCACCAGCCACCCGAGCAACGCGACGGCGGACGCGGGGATGAATCCCGTGGGAAGGAAGCGGAACTCCACGAGGTGCTCACCAGCGGGGACCCACACGCCCATGAAGAGTCCGTTTGCTCTGAGGACGCGCGCGGCCTTGCCGTCGATCGACGCCGACCAGCCCGGATAGTCGGACTCGAGCCAGACGACGAGCGCCTCCGTCTCCGCGCGCACGAGGGCGCTCATTCCGTTCGGCCGGGGGCTTCCGCTCACGACAACCCCTCGGAGGCCGTGACCGACGCGCTCGCCCCGCGCCACGAACGCCTGACGGCCGCTGGAGTAGCCAGCGTCCTCCGAGATCTCACCCAGCGCTTGGCTGGCCCTGGCGACCACCGTCTCCGGAACGAAGATTCGGGGGGTGGCGTGGTCGAGCTCCCAGAGAAGCTCCGTCTTACGCTGGGCGGCTCGGGTCCAGTCGGGACTCGAGGCGAACGAGGGGTCGGACGTGAGCACGTAGCGCACGCCGAGGAACGCCAGCCGGCGCGCCAGCCGCTCAGAGGCTGGCACGTTCTCCACGAGACCGAGCATGGCCTGATGCCCGCTCACGTTCAGGAACTCGACGCCACCGACGTGCTCCACGCCGGCGATGCGCGCGAGGTTCGGCACGAGTTCCCTGCGATAGGTCGCGTAGAGATGGCGGACCGACGTCACGTCTTCACGGTAATGGTCGCGATGATAGGCGCGGGCAGGCTCTCCCCGGCGAAGGAGCGCGAGCTCCGGAACGTCCCGCAGGTCGTAGTAATCGCTTCTTGCTGTCAGGTTCACCCTCTGGTTGACGGCCACGACTTCCAGGATGCAGAACAGCGTCACGCCCCACGCGACGCGGGAAGCCGGCCCGTTGCGGAGCCTGCCGGCGAACGAGTGCACGCCCCAGCCTGCCGCGAGCGACAGCCCGAGGTGGAGCAGGTAGGCATATTTCTCGGGAAAGCGAAACACTGCCAGCAGTCGATGGAACGGCACCGCAGCCGGATTGTTCTCGCCGAGCGCCAGGAACGCTCCGGCAACGGCCACCCCGAGCCAGAAGCGCCCCGCGCGACCGCCTCGAACCAGCGCGAGCAGAGCGAGAGCCACCGCGACCCAGCCCACGTAGAGCGACAGGAACAGCGGGACCTGTCCCCCCGGATAGGTGGTGAAGATGTCCCAGTCGGAGGAGGAGAGCGGTGGCGGCAGGACGAGCCGCTGGAGATCGCCGAACCGCAGCGATTGCTCCAGGATCTCGGTCACCGGCAGGCCGCCGTAGCGATTCGATAGCGTGAAGGCCTCGTACGCCACCACGAGCTGCGGGGCGCAGAGCACGGCGGCGGCGGCGTAGATCGTCACGAGCCGCGCCAGCCCACGAATTCGCGCTCCCGCGCCCACCGTCACGAGCCGGGCCAGCGCGACCATACCGGTCATGACCGCGACGTCCGGAGCGCCGGCGAGCACCTGCACCGCGACGACGCCGGCCGCCAGAGCCAGCCGACGCCACGACGGCGCTTCGGTGTCCCGTTCGAACGCGAGGAGCACGAGCGGGGTCCAGGCCGCCGCCTGGAGGAGGTTCACCATGTTGATCGAGCTCACCGTCCAGCCTCCCAGCGCATAGACCGCGGCCGACGCGCAGGCCGCCGGCTTCGCCTGCCCGAGGAAGCGGCCATAGGCGTACGTCGCGAGTCCCGCCAGCGCCAGGTGGAACACGATCAGCAGGCCGAGGGCGTGCGCGGGGTCGCGGATCAGGAGCAGCAACGACGGCGGGTAGAGCGTGCCGGACTGCGGATCGGCGAAGAATGGCCTGCCGGCGAGGATCGCGCCGTCCCAGAACGGCAGGACGCCCTGGCGAAGCGAGTCGGCCAGGAACTGCTTCATGGGTACGAAGAAGATCTGGAGGTCCCGGAAGTAGAGAACCTCGTCGCGGAAGAGCGGCCCGCGGAGCAGCCAGGCGACCGCGAGGAGCAGCGCCACGACCGCCACGGCGTCCTGACGTCTCAATCGACGTCGGTCCGGGCGGCGTCGCTCCTCTCCGGCGCCGCCCATCGCATGTCCCTCCCCCCCCGTGCGCGCGGCTCCGTGTTCCGAACCTCTCACGGCTTCGTGTCGAGGCGGCTCCCCCCGCGGTCGACCAGGTAGCGGGGCCGGCCCTTGATCTCGTCGTACATGCCGGCGAGGTAGCTGCCGATCAGCCCGAGACTGAACATGAGCGCGCTGCCGATGAACAGCTCGAGCAGGATGACGGTGGTGAACCCGTCGAGGGCGCGGCCGGTGAGCTTCTGGAAGAGCGCGATGCTCCCAAAGACCAGGCTCACGCCAAACGTCACCCCGCCGAGGACGGTGACCAGTTGCAGCGGCGCCGAGGAGAACGACGTGAGGGCGCCGGCCGAGTACCGTAGCAGGCGCGGTATCGTCCAGGTCGTTCTCCCGCCCGCGCGGGCGGCAACGTCAAAAGGGATCGAGACGGTTCGGAAGCCCATCCACTTGACGAGCCCGCGGAAGAACAGGCTCCGCTCGGGAAGGAGGCGATACGTGTCGACCACGCGGCGATCGAGGAGTTTGAAGTCGGTGTGGTTCCTGATGTCGAGACCCGAGCCGGCGCGGAACACCCGGTAGAACAGGCCCGCGAGCCAGCGCGCTCCCGGCGCCTCGCCGCCTTGCTCGCGCTTGCACGCCTCGACCACCTCGGCGCCGTCGAACCAGTGCCGGACCATGAGGGGCAGCAGCTCGGGCGGATGCTGGAGGTCGCCATCCATCACGATCACCGCGTCGCCGCTCGCGTGATCGAGACCCGCCGCGATCGCGGCCTCCTTACCGAAGTTGCGGCTGAGGCGAACGAGCTCGATCCTGCCGGGCCGGGTGCGGGCCGCCTTGTGAACCCGCATGGCGGTGTCGTCCTCGGAACCGTCGTCGACCACGACGATCGTGACCCGCAGCTCCTGATCGAAGCTGTTGAGCGTCGAGAGCACAGCGTCGATCGTCGCAGCGATCGACTCGGCTTCGTTGAACGCGGGGACGACGACTGTGATCGACTTGGCCAGGCTCACCATCATACGTCGATCCGGCCGGAGCCGGTCCGCGTCACCCTGCGGACCGCTCGGCCTTGGCGATCTCCTCCGAGCGTAGAGGTGATGAAGCGGCGGGCCTCTGGCTCAACATGGTGACATACACTGGCCCACAAGAGCAACACGCGGTCAACCGCCGCAGCGATCTGGGCCCGAGGCCGCTCACCGAGGACGGCGGCGAAGCGCTCCGGCTCGGTGCGGATCCGAATGAGGGGTGGAGGCGAGCGTCGCCGCCGACCAGTTCCCGCTGGGCTGACGGCGCGCGGATGGAAGCTACCTCCTGACCGTGGCCTGTTCCACGATCACGGTGTAGGTGTAGCCAGCGCCAAACTCCTTGTTCCGGGCCACCTTTCCCTGAACCAGCACCTCGTCGCCCACGGCCACGGTGTCGGCCGTCGTCACCGTGAGATCCGCGTTCTTTCCGTCGGCCGAGCCCGAGCCGTCGCGGATGTGGACCCAGTTGCTGCCCATGATGTTGGCATTGAACTTGACCACCTTGCCACGGACGGCCACGTCCTTACCGGCCAGCTCGGCCGCCTGGGCATAGACCTCGGCCACGGTGCGGCCACGGTCGCCCTCGGCCTTGGCCACCTTGATCTCACCGACGACAGCGGCCGGTGCCATGCCTCCAGGGTGGGGCGCCACCGCCGTGCCGAGGCCCGGCCCGCCAGCCGGCGGCGAACCCGCCGCGGTCGAGTCGCCGCCCGACGGCATGAGCGTGCCGAAGTAGATGCGGTCGAAGGTCTTCTTGAGTGATTCGCTCTTGAAGTTGCGCATGAGCGCGGCGCCGACCACGCTCACCTTGGCGCCCTTCTGGACCGGGGTCTTGCTGACCGCGGCCCACTCCTCGCCGCTGTCAGTCTTGAGCTTGAGGTAGGTGTAGGAGGCCACGTTCTGGATCTCGAGCACCTCGCCGCTGATCCTGCCGCCACTGGGGGCGGGCATGGCGGTCGGAGCCGCGGGCTGGTCCACCTTGCCCGAGGCCTCGACCTTCGGGCCGATATCACCGGATTTCTTATCGCACGCCAGGGCGAACAGCAGAAAGAAAACGAGCAGATACCGCATGAGATGACCTCCTCGACCCCCAGGGAGCTGCCTCATCCTTAGTTCGCGTGACACAGACAGGGAAAGAGCCATCAGCGAACGTCCCGGCACACCTACCCTACCACGAAGCCCGGCAGGACGTCGCGGTCGGGGGGGTCTGTGCTAAGATCCTGCTCGCGCCGGAGCAACCGCCGGCCGGCGGGAGTGCGTGGCTCCGGCTGAACCGACATTGCGAAGGGAGTTCATTGCCCAGCGAACGGGACCGGGTCGGCGTCGTGCTATTGCTCGGCTTCGCCGCTGTTCTCACGGCGTCGTCGCCCGATGCTGACCCGCTCACACGGGAACGTGGGCGGGTCGCCGGCGACGAGCCGCGGCGTACCGTCCCGATGAACTACGATCCTGCGGCCCCGTCACTGCCGTGCAACACCGCATGCCACAGCCTGTCTCCCTACCGCCGGGAGCAGACTCACCAGGCGCCGGAGTGCATCGCGTGCCATATGCGGGCGGAGGACGTCGCGCGCGAACAGGTTTCAGCAACCCACGAGCACTCCGCGCCCGGATCGGCGGCCGATACCGTCCGTCGACCGATCGAGGGAACACTCGTGGAGGACCAGAAGCGCGCCCGACTGCGTCTCAAGGGGCGCCCGATGGTCGTGCCGACGACCGCGCCGCCTGCGCCCGCGGGGATGGTGTACATCTCTCCAGGCGAGTTCATCATGGGTTCGAACATCCGCTGGCATGACGAGTCGCCCGAGCACGTCATCTCCCTTTCCGCATACTTCATCGACCGCTACGAGGTGACCAACGTGGACTACAAGCGCTTCGTCGACGCGGCCGGTCACCAGCCTCCCAGCCACTGGAACGGCCCCGCGCTCCCCGACGCGCTGGCGCGGCACCCCGTCACGTTCGTCAGCTGGTACGACGCCGTGGCCTACTGCCGGTGGGCGGGCAAGCGCCTGCCAAGCGAGCAGGAATGGGAAAAAGCCGCCCGGGGCACCGACGGACGGCAATATCCGTGGGGCGACGTGTTCCACGAGACCCGCTCGAATAATCCCCAGAAAGGCTCGAAGGGCACGGAGCCGATCGGCTCCTACGAGAACGCCAAGAGCCCGTACGGGCTCTACGACATGTCCGGTAATGTATGGGAGTGGGTCGATGCGTGGTACAAGCCGCACCCGGGCAACACGGTTCCGAGCGAGGAGTACGGCGAGAAGCACCGGATCTCCAAGGGCGGGTCGTGGTTCAACTGCCTCTTCTACAACTGCGGCATCAGCGCTCCCAGCTACAACCGCGCCTTCCTCGTGGCCATCACGAGGAACTCCAGTCTCGGGTTCCGCTGTGTCAAAGACGTCGATGCGCGTTGAGCGCCGCCCCCGGTACGCGACCGCGCTCGTCGTGGCCGTGATGGCCGCGATCAGCATCGCGCTCCCGGCGCTCGCGCAGTCGCCGGGCGGCGCCGGCGACGGGCAGCGGCAGATGCTTGCCCGGCGGATGGTGCTCGTGCCGGCCGGCGAGTTCACAGTGGGCACGGACCGGACACGCGAGAAGCCGATCCCCGCCGCCTATGGACTCCAGCGGCCCGCGTACGAGAACGAGGAACCGCGACGACGCGTTCATGTCGACGCGTTCTACATTGACCGGTTCGAGGTCACGAGAATCGAGTACCGGCAGTTCCTCAGGGCCACGCAGCCGGCCGCCCTCGACGCCAAGCGTGACGCGGAGCTCAAGGAGTGGAGCATGTACCCGGTCGTCAACGTCACGTGGCTCGACGCGGATCGCTACTGCCGCTGGAAGGGCGTACGACTGCCGACCGAAGAGGAGTGGGAAAAGGCGGCTCGGGGGACCGACGGCAGGCGGTTCCCGTGGGGCGACGAGTACGCCGACAGCAAGACGAACATGCAGCAGGGTGGCCTCGCCCAGATCGGGTCGTTCCCCGAGGACACGAGCCCGTACGGTGCCATGGACATGGCGGGCAGTGTCACCGAGTGGACGAGCAGCTGGTACACGCGGTATCCGGGGAACACGAACGAAGATCCCGACTACGGCGAGACGCTCCGGGTCGTCCGCGGCGGATCGTGGGGCGGTACGGGCCACTACAACGTGTCATACTTCGGGCGGACGGCGTACCGGGGGCCGCTCGAACCCACGCAGCGCTTCGAGAACCTCGGGTTCCGGTGCGCGTTGTCCGCGAATGAGGCGAAGCGCTAGCCCGTCGCGCGCCCGGCGCACGTATATGGTCGCGGCCCGCACGGCGGCTGTGACCGGCATCGTGACCGCGCTGCTGGCGCTCGCGGCCTACTCCGGCGCGGACCCGCGTCCGGCGGCCGAGCGGCGATTCCTCGGCAACGACGTCTGCGCGGGATGCCATTACGTCCAGCACGCCTCGTGGGTCAATACCGCGCACCGCAGGACGTTCGCAGCGCTGCAGTCCGGCGAACGCAAGGCCATGAAGCCCCAGCTGGGTCTCGATCCCGGTCGAGACTACACGCGCGAGCCGACCTGTCTCGGCTGTCATACGACCGGGTACCGGCGCCCGGGCGGCTTCGTCAGCATGGAGGCGACGCCGCGCATGGCGGGCGTGGGGTGCGAGGCGTGTCACGGGGCAGGCGGCGACTACGTCGAGCAGGTCATGCGTCGCAAGTACAGCTTCGCGCACGCGGAGATCGACGATCTCGGGCACATCGGCTACGTCGCGCGGGAGCACTCGGCGGGCACGTCGGGACACGCGGGCGGAACGCCGGGCGACCATGGTTCGAGTCACGGTGAGCACCGTCCGAGCCCCGGCGGTCACCAGGCGGCCCGTCACGAACATGACGCGGCCGAGGGCCCGCTCGACAAGTACGGATACAACCGGCTCGGGGATCCTCCGCCGTGGGCGCACCGCCACCAGGGGCAGATCCTGCCGGTCGATCCCGCGAAGGCGACGTACTGCATGCAGCCGTGCCACAGCGCCGAGAACCCGGCACATTCGATGTCACCGACGAAGGACTTCGCCGGCACGTTCGCGGAGCAAGTGCGCAAGGGCACTCACCGCCGCTTCGGCCTCATGTTCATCCACTGGTAGGTGGGGCCGGCGGCGGCCGAGAGGATAGCCAACATTAGCGCCCTCCCGCGGCGCGGTCGCCCCTTCCGCGGGCCCCGTCGCCCCGTGACCTAACCTGAAGTTCCCGCGCCCCCTGAGCGAAATTGTTCATTGATTCGTGGGGATATGTCAGAAATGGCCTGCGGGGTTCTGTCTACACCCCCACGGTCTTCAGCAGGTCGTAGGCGCGTTGTTGGA
>Ga0326597_10001018_pt1 | contig 46802 bp, 47 predicted proteins | sample RVTome_12_FD_203789 | JGI IMG/M metagenome (GOLD analysis project Ga0326597, IMG submission 203789) | Soil microbial communities from uranium-contaminated site in the Upper Colorado River Basin, Wyoming, United States - RVT100D185 | ecosystem: Environmental > Terrestrial > Soil > Contaminated >...
GACCTTCCTCGGCGACACCTGGGAGTACCGTCGCCAACCGCAACTGACCATCGGCGCCTCGTGCCCCGATGGCGGACCCATCCGCATCGAATGGTCCTGCACGACGCCCAATGGCGTCATCGCGCTTCTCTTCGCCCGCTCGGCCGGGAACGTGAACATTCCCAACGGCCGGCCGTGCGCCGGCACGCGCCTGGGTCTCGGTCCCCAGAGCCTTCAACTCGTCCACACGGCCCGGTCGGATGCAATGGGTGCCGGCGTTCTCAACGCCTCCGCCCCGCGAACGGCGTGCGGAGGACTGCTTCAGGCCCTCGATCTCAGCACCTGCGCCCTGAGCGAGGTCCAGGCGGTGAAATAGCGTCACTCGTCAGACGCAGCAGGAGAGGTCCCAGGCTAGAACCATGGCTCCGCCACGTCCGGATTCCCCGGCCGGTCATTGACCCGCGCCGGTGCGTAGACGATAATCGAGCACGAGTTTGCGTTGCCGGAGAGGTGGCCGAGCGGCTGAAGGCACCGGTTTGCTAAACCGACGTACGGGTACTGCCTGTACCGCGGGTTCGAATCCCGCCCTCTCCGCTTTTTTTCTGCGCCTCTGGAGCCTCGGCCCCGCCAAAGGATCGCCTCGTGGCCGCGAAGTCTCACCGCCAGCCCGTCGAGATCGACGAAGACATCACCTGCGCCTCGACCCTGCCCGGCTGGTTCTACGTCGATCCGGCGGTCTACCGGATCATGCGCGAGCGCGTCTTCCCGCGCTCGTGGCAACTCGTCGCCGACACCGATGCCGTCAAGATTCCCGGTCAGACGCACCCGTTCACTTTTCTGGAGGGGTGTCTCGATGAGCCGCTCGTGCTGGTGCGCGATGAGCGCGATGGGCTGCACTGCTTGTCAAACGTCTGCACCCATCGAGGCACGATCGTCGTCGAGCACGGCGGGCGCGAGCGCTGCCTGACGTGCCGCTACCACGGCCGGCGCTTCCGCCTCGACGGCACATTTGAGTACATGCCCGAGTTTCAGCAGACCCGCGACTTCCCCACCGAGGCGGACAACCTGCCGCGCATCCCCTTCGCCGCCTGGCGCAAGTTCATCTTCGCCAATCTCGATCGCGCCGCGCCGCCGATCGAGGAGACGATCGGCGACATGGCCGGGCGCTGCGGCTGGCTGGGGCTCGATGATCTGGCGCTCGACGCCACGCGCTGCAAGGACTACCTCGTGCGCGCCAACTGGGCGCTCTACGTCGAGAACTACCTTGAAGGGTTTCACATCCCCTTCGTCCACGCCAGCCTCAATGAGGCCATCGACTACGGCAGTTACCGCACGGAGATCTACGCGCGGTCGAACCTGCAACGGGGCATTGCCAAGGGGGCGGAAGAGTGCTTTGCGCCCCCGCCGGACTCGCCGGATCACGGCCAGCGCCTCGCGGCGTACTACTGGTGGCTCTTCCCCAACACGATGTTCAACTTCTACCCGTGGGGCGTGTCGGTGAACATCGTCCGGCCGCTGGGCCCGGAACTGACGCGCGTCTCATTTCTCACCTACGTCATGGACCGTCACCGGCTCGACAAGGGAGCGGGCGCCGGCCTCGACCGCGTCGAGCGCGAGGATGAGGCCGTCGTCGAGGCCGTGCAGCGCGGGGTGCGCTCGCGGCTCTACCATCGCGGCCGCTACTCGCCCACGCGCGAGCAGGGGGTGCATCACTTTCACCGCCTCCTGGCGTGTGTGTACAACGAAGGGCTGGGCGCGGGCTTGTGAGCCGGCCATTCTCATGCTGTGCTTGAAGCGATGAATCCGAGATGCACACGGGAGCAGAGTGCCGCGATCCGGCATTCTTCACCGAACGCGAGGTCGTCGCGGCGGGCTGTCCCGATCGAGGGTGAGGGGGGTCGGGCCGTGGGCCGCCAAGCGCCGCGTGAAGCGCCGCCGATCATCCAACCGGCGGAAGGCCAGCAGTCCTGCATCGCCGCTGATCTGCTGCGCACAAACCTCGACCACGATGGACCGGGCGGGGACAAAACCAAAGGCCGACGGCTCGACCGTCTGCAAACTCATCAACGGCCTCCGTGTCTGAGCGAAAAGTCCTGGAGCAACTCTCTTTGCGCCACACGAAGGCCGGTGTTGCATGCAACTTGATGGATAATCCGGGTGAGCCTGCCGTGGGAGCCGCAGGTTCTACCCGTTAGGATACCTCCCCCGTCACCGCCATCTCCTGCGGAAACCCCGCCTGCAGTGACGATGCCGCCCCAAGTGTCGGCCGAACCCGGCCGGGAGGAGGCTGAGGATGTTCGAGCGATTCACCGACCGTGCCCGGAAGATCATGGCCCTCGCCAACCAGGAAGCGCAGCGGCACGAACACGAGTACATCGGCACCGAGCACATCCTCCTCGGCCTGCTCATCGAAGGAACCGGCGTCGGATTCCACGTCCTCAAAAACCTCGGCGCTGACCCGATCGCGATCCGGCGCAAGGTGGAGTCCCTCATTAAGGCCGGCGACGAGGTGGTGTCGATGGGCAAACTGCCCCAGACGCCTCGTACGAAGAAGGTGATTGAGTTTGCCATCAAGGAGGCGCGCGCCCTCAGTCACAACTATGTCGGCAGCGAACACCTGCTCCTGGGACTCTTGCATGACGAAGAAGGAATCGCAGGAATGTCGCTGGCTCAGTGCGGCATGAAACTTGATGCGGCGCGCAAAGAACTGTGCAACCTGCTCCAGGAGGGCGTGCAGCCCGCAACGTCCGCCGATCGTCTCTACCACGTTCGACACCAAGGCCAGTCCTATTGGGTCGAGGCGCCGGACCTCAAGGCTGCCACGGCCGTTTGGAAGCGCCACTTCGGAAGAGTCCCGATCGGAGACGAGCGTCGCGTCGAGGATCCGGACTCCATCGAGATGGTCTTCGAAGGACCGGTGTGGCGCTAGGGCGCTAGATCGACAGATCGACACGCCCCGATCCAGCGCACCGGATCGGGGGTACAATGCCGACCCGCTTTGCCGAAAGGGCTCTTCATGAATGCTGCACTCGATCGGCCGATGGTCCCTTTCGTGGTCGGTGTCCTTCTCGCCGCCGGCGCGGCGCTAGCGCAGGATGATGGCGAGGCGGCTCTGGCGGAGGAGGAAGGCCGCGACATCGCCTTCACCCTCACCCCGCGATTGCGCTACCAGTTCGACACCGGCCTCGACGGCGCCAATGGCGACTTCCGCGTCTTCCGCGGCGGCCTGAGCGCCGTCGCCGACTGGCAGGCGGCCGAGCGCCTCACGCTCTCCTTCGCGCTGGGCTACGAGTACAGCAACTACGACTTCAGCCGGCCCAACGCCTTCATCGCCGGCGCGACCTCGCCCTTCGAGGACATTCACATCCTCGACCTCGCCCTCACCGCGTACGCCGGCATTGATGAGGAGTGGTCCTGGTTTGCGGGCGTCAAGGGACGCATCGCGGGCGAGTCGGATGTTGACATCGACGAGGCGGGCACGATCGGCGGCGTCGGCGGCCTCATCTGGGATCTCGGCGACGAACGATCGATCGGATTCGGCGTCAGCGCCATGTCGCAGATCGAGGATGATGCGCTCATCCTGCCCATCATCAACGTCAACTGGAAACTCACCGAGCAGTGGCGCTTCGTGAGCGTCGGCTCGATGGGCGAGTTCATCGCCACGATCGACGACCACAACGAGATCGCCTTCGGCGCCGCGTGGGAGAATCGCCGCTTCCGCCTCGACGACTCGGCGCCGCAACTCGCCGCCGTCATCGAAGACACCGCGGTCCCGCTCTTCGTCCGCTACGCCTACAAGCCTGATGAGTCGATCACGATCAACCTGATCGGCGGCGTGACGCTGTGGCAGGAGTTCGAGGTGAGCAACCGCAACGGCCTGGCGAGCCGCGACTTTGACGCCGACCCCTCCGCCTTCCTCGGCCTGAGCGTGAACATCGGCTTCTGAAAAAAACGGGACAAGTACGTTTTTCCCTGCAAAGATGCAACGTATCTCCTTGTCAGGAAAGGAGATAAAATGTACCTGTCCCGTTTTATTGATCGCCGGCGACGGCGGGTTGCTCGTGGGTGATCGTCTCGGGCATGGGCAGCGGCGGGAGATTGAATCGAGCGCGCAGCGCATTCTGCGCTTGGAGCGAAGCGGCGAAGTTGCTCATGGGGATCGCTTCCGTCCCGCTGCCGACCTTGCCCACGACGATCATCGCCGAGGGGCTGGCTGTGAGTGCAGGATCAGGCAGCGGCGCCGCGATGACGACCCACAACTCCTGCGATGCGGTAGTCTGATCGACGCCGTGGTAGGCGAAGACGAAGTCGCCGAGGCGGTGCGCGATGACATCGGCTGGCAGCGCGGCATTCGCCTCATCGATCGCGGCCTGCTGCGACTCACTGAGCGATCGACCGGCGATGTTCTGAAAGTCCGCCAAGGTGAGCGAGCCGACCGGCACGTCTTCGAGGATCAGTGTGGCGCCATCGGTGAGGAAAGCATCAGCGTTGATGAACCCGGATTCCATCAGGCTTGCGGCGTGGATTGCGTTCGCCGGCGCGCCGGCCGTCTGCGAGCGCCAGGCCATGGTGAGTGAGGAGACTTTGACCTGCGTTGAGATCTGCCCCATGAAGGCCGCTCCGCCGAACGCTCCGGTCCCCACCGTGCCGGTCATGGAGTAGAACATGACCATCCAGCCCGACACGGTGCCGAGTACGATGGCGGGCGCCCCAGCAAGGACCATGGCCACCGATGCCTGCCACGCCTTGGCCTTATGGCGGGCGCAGAGGGCGAGGCCGGCCGTGATCATCCACCACAGCACGGCAAAGGGAGAGAGGCACGTAGTAAAGCAGGGTACGGCGGTGAGCACAAGCGGACCGCACGAGTAGCAGATCGCCTCGGTGGTAGCGCCGATTGACTGTGAAGCGCCGCCGCAGACCTTCAGAACGCCGTGGGCAATGGGAATCGTGACCACGAGCATGACCAGCAGCGCGCCCAGCGAACCCAGCGCCTGCATGACAAAGAGCATCCCCGGCCCCGCCATGACCACGCCGCCTCCGGCGCCCCCGCCCGCCCCGCCCCCGCCCCCGCCGATGGCGATTGGGATTAGAAAACACAGCATCGGCACTTGAGACGCGATGACGACGATGCAGATGGTGAGCACGGCGAAGACGACCGCCGGCCACGGCGCCGCCACGCCCGGCAGCGAGCCCCCGACCTGCTTGCCCATGACAAACCCCCACCCGATCGTGCGGAACCAGGCGGAAACAAAACCGATGTCCCGTCGAATCGCCCAGGGGACTGAGCGGGGGACGGTGTCCTGCTCGCGCATGCCCTCGGCGGGGAGAATGACCATTTCCTCCATGGTGATAAACTGCCCGCAGGTGATGCACTCGAACTCGCGCGGGACCAGCAGTCCCTTCTCGTCCGTGCCGAAGTAGGACTGCTGGCAATGCGGGCAGCAGAAGCGCACGCTTCCCGCCCGCATCTCGAAGTCGGCGATGCTGAAGGGCGAGCCGCATTCCGGACAAACTCGAGTCCGGAGGTTCCAAAGCGAGTAGTCGCAGGTCTTACAGTTCATTTCCAGTCGCTCCGCGCGTGCCTTTGGAGGATCACGGCCACTCGCTCACCTCCGCACGGATGCGCGCACGATTGAACCAGATCAGGCAGAAGATCGGCAGCGCCCAACCCCAGGCCAGTCCCCACGCGATGCCGACCGAGCCGATCGCGGACATCATCGAACTGAACCATGGCGGCATGGCGACGGTGGGGTTGTTGGCGCTGGCTTGTTCCATGGCCTGCGCAAACTGCTGTTGCATGACAAGGTAGTTAAGGACAAGGGCAGCGACGACCACCAGCATGCGCAGCCAAGACCAATGGAGCAGCACGGCACTCGCCCACCGCTTCCGCTTAGTGAGTGCGATCCCTCCGGTTGTCAGCAGGCTGGAGAGCATCAGCGCGACTGCTGCAACGCTGAGCAGATAGGGTTGGAATTGTGTCGTCATGGCGGAGGTCGTCCCGCCGGCGCCTTTCGGCATGTGGTCCATGAACAGAGGTATCACGAGGTTGCCGACGAGGCCGCATGCGCCCTGGAGGAGACCAAGCACACCAAGCACGAGGCAAATCACTCCCACTACCGTCGGCCACTGACGCGGCGCCGCGCCCGGCTGTCCGGAGTGACCCAGGGCGTCACGTTGGACAATGGGAGGCGACATGGGCCGGAAGTCCGGGAAGTCTGCATCAGCCACGAACCGCCTCCTTCGACTCTCAGACTCCCCCCGCGAACGGATACGAATGCCTTGACGGATACTCGCTACCCCGCCGCGGCCGCGGCGGCTGCCTGTTGCTGCTGCGCTGCTGCGGCGCCGGCGCCGGACGCCGTCGAAGAGCCGCCTCGCACGCTGACCAGCGAAGGCACGCCGACTCCCGTGCCGCGAAGCGGGTTGGCCCACACCTGCTGGCCGAAGAGCGGCTCAAGGCAGTAGGTGTAGCCATGCACTGACGCGATCAGGCGATCGCCGTCGAGCAGCAGCGAGACAAAGCCGGTTCCCTTGGGACTCTTCCACAACCAGACCAGCTCACCCGTGTAGCGATCGAGTGCGACGACGCGCGAGTTGAAGCCGACGAAGACGAGATCTTCGATGGTGCGCTCCGCCGATCCCGATGATCGAGCCATTTCGCCGGCCATGTGGATGCTCCCGAAACGAAGCGCTCTGCGAGGCCTCATGTCCGGGAGAATACTATCCGCGAAGCGCCGGCGCTGCGGCTCAACCGCGTCAGGCCACTTTGCGAGCGGCCTGGGCGTCGCCGGCTTCGGCCGAGCGCGGAAAGGTCAGAGGGCGCGGGGCCGGGCCGCGCAGGCGGTCCGCCGCTTCGCGCACCAGCTTGACGATGGCGTCGAGTTCGCGGTCGAGCAGCGGCCGCGACGATCGCGCCTTGACGTAGAGGCGGCTCACCCAGCACCCGAACCCGTTGCGCTCGACCCCCGACGCCGCGAAGTCGGCCACCCAGTCGCGCCCGTCCACCACGTATTGGAAGGAATGATCGCCGGGATCGATTTCGAGGTCGGCCCTCCACCACCCGTTCTCCCCTCGCGTCATCAGATGCCGCGTCATCGACCAGTCGCAGAAGGTTCCGGCGATCGCGACCGTCCGGGCCTGGGGAAAGTGAATCTCGAAGAGGTAGGTTCCATCAGGTCGCGGCGTCACCATGTGCTCTCACCTCTCTCCTTCGACCGGCGCTAAACTCTGAATCGGACCCACTCCCACGCTGACCCAGCCATGCTGAGATGCGCCCGCAGTCCGACGATGTCTCCACAACCGCCCCGCGGTCGACGACCGACCTCATCCGCCTTCCGGTTATCGGTTGCCTGCGTGCTCGGCTTGCTGTGCGTCGCGACTTGCGGGTGCAAATCGGCGCCATCAGGGAATCGACCCCGGTCCGGTCAGGGCGAATCGGCGTCGGGCGGATCTTCTGCGGGCCGGTTTGTGCCGCTTGAAACGATGGTTCCGGTGCTGCCCGATCGGCCCCTGTTGATTTCGATGAAATGGACTGGCGATCCCGCGGCCGCTCCCTCCACCTTCGACGCGCGGACCGACGCCGGCGCGACGGTGACGCTCCCGGTGCGGGCTTTGGCCATTCGCCGCCGCCGACCCAACCTCGAAAGCCCGCTGCGATACACCCAGTGGAAGTGGGCGGAACCGGCATTCGAGTTCGTCGAGTGGAACGCGGGCGAGTCCTCCGAGGATGTTCTCGCCGCCCACCTGCTCGCCGTTGATGATCCGAGTCGTTGGCCGGGGACCGGACTGCACGCGGGGGCGGTCCGGATCGGCCTGGTGGCGATGGAGCCTGACCCGCGCGAGCCGCCCTGCGGCCCGCTTCCCTCCCGGATCGGATTCGATGAGCCGCCGGCGACTTCACCGATGGATGCGGTGCGCCGCGCGCTGTGGCGACGGCACGTGAACCCGCAAGCCCCGGTCGCTGCGTCCGATGAGCGTTCGATTGCCGCGCTGCTGAGCCGACAGGCCGTGGGACGCTGGTGTGCCGCCCTGCGCGACCTGGCGCTGATCGATCCGGGGTTGTCGGTGGAAGTGGAGCGGCTGCTCGTGCGCACCATGTGGGACGGCTCGACGCGTTTTGCCGCCTGGCCCGCGGCGCCCCATCGATTGGCCGAACTCGAGACGATCCTCTTTGCCCGCGCTCTCGACGGCCTGCGCGATGAAGACTGGCGGATGCGCCTCAAGTCGTGGGTCTCGCGCCAGCCGGGATCGATCGCCTGGATCGAACACGACGCCGCGAGCGGTCTTCGAATGGCCTGCGGCAATCTCACCGCCCATCGCCAGCACGCCAGCATGAACCTCGCCGGACGAGCGGGCGAGGTGAGCCGAGTCGAACTCGCCCCGCTGAGCGTGTCGCGCGTCATGATCGAACGTCCCATCGAGTCGCCGTCGCAGGTTCTCGTCGTGGAGATCGGCCCGGACAACACCACACTGCCGCTGCTCGAGACTGAAGTGGTCATTCTCCCTCCCGGCCGCACCTTCGCCATCCCCTGGCAGAACTGGACGCTCGAGACCTGGCAGAATGGGGAACCCGCTGTGGTCGACGGCCGATCCGGAACGACTCTCCGCATCCAGCGATCGCCCGAGCAGGGCCACTGGGAGTTGATCGTCACATGCGCGCTGAGCGAGCCGCTTGCGCCGGCGCGGGCCGATGGCCCCGACCCGTTGCGCGACCTGGCGCACTGGCGCGAGTTGGTCGGCTATGAGTCCTTCACGCTTCTCCTCGGCCCGCACGATCATCCCGTCATCGCCGCCACCATCCGGCCCGACGGCTCCGTGCGCGACTGGGCTCGATCATCGCTGTTGCGGACCGAAGCGGTGCGCGTCACCCGCGGCGAAGATCGTTGGCAGGCCACGATCGCGCTGCCTGAGGCGCTGGTCGCGGATGCGTTCCTCGAGATCGGCGCGTTGCGCATGCACGAGGGCGATGACGTAGTGGACTGTTTCCCACGCCCCGCCCTGCCGTGGAGGACCGATCCGGGGCGTCTGCACCTGGACCTGAGCCGCTGGGAGGCCCTTCCGCGGCCGCCGGAGAAGCCGGCCGCATCGACCCCAACGGCAGGGCAATCGCGTTTTCGTCGTCATGCCCGCGAAGGCGGGCATCCAGCGAGGCGTCAAAGGTCGCTCACTCCTGTTCTCGTGGCCGAAACCGCCATGTCGTCCACGCGACTGGTTTCCCGCTCCCGCCTTCGCTGGGAGCAGGCTCTGCGCGGGAATGACGAAAACGCGATTGCCCTGACCCCAACGGAGGGCGAATGAGTCTCGCGCGGAAGGCGTCCTATCATGCGATGCAGGCCGTTGCGGCGTCGAGCCGATGAACGCCGATGGCCGCGCCTTCGGCCCGCCGCCTTGGGCAAGTCCGGACGAAAGGAGAATCGTTCATGTCCTTTTCGATGCTTCGTCGCCGCGGCCCGTTGATCGCGTGCCTGGCGCTGGCCACGGCTCTGAGCGGCTGCAACGTCATCAGCGGCAACAAGACCGTCAGCGTTCAGGGCCGCCGCATCACCACTTCGAGCCTCTCACAGGTGCGCGAGGGCAAGACGACCTCCGACTGGCTCGAAGCCGCCTTCGGGTTGCCGACCTCGCGCAAGTCCTTCACGCGCGATGAGGTGCATGGCGAGATCTGGCGCTACGAGTACCGCCGCTCCGAAAGCAGCAGCGGCGAGTTCCTCTTCCTCTACGACGGCTGGGAGCACAAGGAAGAAACCACCACCACCTGCTTCGAAGTCGTCGATGGCAAAGTGACCCGCTACTGGACGGAGAAGAGTCCCTGACCACGTGCATGAGGCGTGGGGGGCCGTGGTCCGGAGGGATGCCTTGCGACCGGAGGGCCACGTCGCGTCGCGGACGGACGGTCAAACTGACTCGTTCCTGATCCGCGCGCTCGCGTGGCCCGCGCTCCCAAAGCGTCGCTTGACCACGGCACCCCCGCTTTTCATGCGGTCTCCAAGCGAGGCTCTGCGAGCGCAGGCCACGCGAGCGCGGCGGTGATGTTCGAATCTCCCTGAGCGCCGGTCGCGCGATTGCGTGGCCTTCCGCTCGCAGAGCCTCCCTCCAGACCACGGCACCCGACCGATTGATCCGATCCACCCTACTCGACCACCGTGCGCACCACGTTGGTCGTCCTTCCCTGCTGAGCCGCCTGGAAGAAGACGGTGATGTCGTGGACGTTGGGAATGGGCAGGTTCCAGCGGGCGACGCCCTGGCTGTTGGCGCGCACCGCGTTGCCGGCCTGGGTCGGCTGAGCGAGATCGAGCGTGACGCCCAGCGGCGGAACGATCGTCGTGCCGTAGCCGCGCAGGCTGTAGGCGAGATACGTCAAGCCGTTGGGCGCGGCGCGCGTCACTTCAAACTGGCCGGTCTGCCCGCCGACGAGTCGGCCGACGGCGAGGACCGGGAAGGGATCGCAGCGAGCGGCTTCGACAAGCACGCCGTCCACGCCCGCTTCGACGATGCTGGCCGGATTGGCGTCGTTGGCGGTGTAGCGGATCGCCATGGTGGAGGTCATGTTGATACCAGCCGCGTCGAGATCGGCCTGGGTGATGGTGTGTTGACGCCAGTCAAGGCCGCCGTTGCTGGTGTGGCGGACCACTTCGCGCCACGGCCCGCCGAGACCGGCGCTGCTCATCTCGACGAGGAGTCGGTCCGCGCCATTCTCGTTCGTAAGATAGAGGTAATAGTAATATGAGATGGATGCGCCGCCGTTGGCGAGGTCGAAGACGGGCGAGGTGAGCGTGACCGAGCCGTTGTCCACGTCGGTGTTGCCGGGTTCGTTCTGGGTGAGGAAGGCCTGTCCGCTGCCGTCGCCGTCGGTCTCGGGGTCGTAGGCCCAGTCGGGATCGTTGACGGGCACGCCGCGCTGCCACCATCCGGCGGTGGCGCCGTTGATGGAGGTGGTCCAGCCGCGATCGGCCTCGAAGTCGTCGGCAAAGACGGTGGAGACGCCGGTGGCGGAGAGGGCGGTGTAGGTGTTGGTCGGCGCGCCGGCGGGGCTGACGATTTCGATGCCGTTGATGTCCTCAGCGCTGAGCCAGAATGAAATGCGCGAGCCGCACTCGGTGAGGGGGAAGACGGCGAGGAAGGCGTCGCCGCCGAGGTGGATGAGGGGATTGGTCTGGTAGGGACCGCCTTGCGGGCCATAGTGCAGAATCGCCGTCTCAGGCCGCAGGGCGCCGGGCTCGAACTCACGAATCTCCAGCGCGAAGCGGTCAAAGCGCGGATGCACCGTCGAGGGCACCCCGCTTGGGAACTCGAAAGCAATGAGCGTTCGATTGAGTGTTACATCCGTGACGGTCGGCGAGCCGTTGACAATCGTAATCGGAACGACGCGGCTCTGATGCCCCGGCGCTTCGAAGAGCACCTCATATGTTCCCTCGGCATAGGCGGCGTAATAGCGGCCGGTCGCGGGATCGGAGGAGTTGATCTCGCCCAGCGAGTAATCGACACCCAGTGGCGTGATGGCCGCCTCGAGCGGCGCGCCGCTGCCCGCCTGCGTCACGCGGCCGGCAAGCGGAAGGTGGTGCTCAAGCATCCACAGGATGCCGGGCCAGACGCGCTGGGCCTCCTGAACGGCGCTCTCATAGGAGGGTTGAAACTCGCTGTGCGTTTCAATGAGGAAAGCGTGCGTGCCGAGGTTGCCCGCCTGCCACTGGAAGTGCTCGCCCTCGGCGCTGGGCAGGCGCGAATCGCTGTAGCCGGAGGCGAGGGTGAGCGCGTGGGCCTCATCGGCAAGGTAGTCTTCGAAGGGGTGGTCGTTGCAGTTGTAGGCGTAGAGGACTTCGCGGCCCGAGGAGTGGTAGTCGATGAGTTTGGCGAAGCGCACCGCCTGCGACCAGAGCATCATGGTGATCGTCTCGGCCTCGGAGGCGGCGCTCGGCCCCTTGTAAGTCTCGCTGCCCGGATTATTGCTGCCCGAGCAGGAGGCCTCCCAGCCCAGCGGGTAGTTGCGATTCTGATCGACGCCGGTGCCGCCCTGGAGGACGCGCCGGTTCTTGCGCCACATGTTGTTAACAGTGAAGACGTGGTTGTAACCGTCGGGGTTCCACACCGGCGCGATCCAGATCTCATGCGAATCGACAAGGGCGCGGATGGCCGGGTCGCTCGCGTAGCCGTCGAGGAGGTTGTCCATCGCCAGAAGCGCGATGACGGGGGTGACGAGTTCGCGCGCGTGGTGGGCGGAGACGATCTGCACCGCCGGCTCATCCTCATCAACCTGCACGTTGTCGGAGATCTTCACGGCGAAGAGGTGGCGGCCCTCAAAGGTCGGCGGAGCGCCGTAGCGGTCGGTCAGGTCGACGAATTCGCAGATGGCGGGAAAGTTGGCCGCGGCGTCCTGCATCTGCGCGAGCACCTCGGCGAGGTCGGGATACTCCGGCCCGTTGTCCGGCCCCGGCGCCCCGCGACGCTCGGCGATGATGTCATAGAGCGGCCGGCCGTGCTCGATCAGTTTCACGGCGCAGCCGAGTCGCTCGATCTCGCGCCACTGTTGCGCCGTGAGGATGAGTTCGGCGCTGCGGCCGTCGATGGTCGTCTCCTGCTCATCGAAGCCCAGATCGCGGACGATCGCCTCCATCATCCCGGGCGAAGGGGCGGTGACGCGGACGCGGCTGAGTTCCACGTCGGCCGTCGGAGGCGCGGAGTGCATCGCCGCGGCCGGTCGCGGCACGGTGAATGCCGCAGCCGCGCCGATCGCGCCGACCACCAGTGAACGAACCAACCCCGATCGATTGAAAGCGCTTGTTCCCGCCACGATGGTCCTCCACTTTCGCAAGAGCGTCCCGGGACGGGTCTGGTTCGCCCGTCTGCCCCTTCACCAATGACTATAACCATCGGGGAGGCGTTGCGATTCCCGGGCGGCGCTGCATCCGGCGATCTTTGTGCCCTGCCTCGCGGGGCAGGATCAGATTCGCTCCAGCCGCTCGATGGTCCGCTCGGTGCGTTGATCGCCGGTGTTGAGGGTGCTCGCCGGCTCGAAGAGCATGATCCACGCCTCGCGCTGCGCCACGGGCTGGTGCTCGACGCCGCGCGGCACGATGAAGAACTCACCCTCCTCCAGCACCACCTCGCGGTCGCGCAGGCGGATGGTCAGTGAGCCGCGCACGACGAAGAAGAGTTCATCGGCGTCATCGTGCTTGTGCCAGAGAAACTCGCCGAGCACTTTGGAGATGCGGACGTGCTGGCCGTTGAGTTCGCCGATGATCTTCGGCTGCCAGTGGTCGGTGAAGAGCGAGAATTTCTGGAGCAGATTGACTTTGTCCATCGTCGCTCGCTCCCGCCGGGCACGCACGCCCACGCGCTTCAATCCGCAAACACTTCCGAGACGGGGAGGGCGAACCCGGGCAGCAGCGGCTCACTTTCGAGCGTCTCCCCCTCGCGCCAGACGCGCACCGGGCGATCGTGGCGATATACGCTGATCGTGCAGCGCTTCGGATCGGCCACCCACACGCTCGCGCAGCCGGAATCGAGCCACTGCTGCACCTTCTCGAGCACTTCGCCGGCCGAATCGCTGGGCGAGAGGACTTCGACGGCGAGGTCAGGCGGGCCGGGGAAGAAGCCCTCCCGCTGGTCCAGGTGAAGCCGATCGGCACGAACAAAGCCGACATCCGGGGCACGAACGGTGTCCGGATCGCGCTCGATGATGAAGCCTGTTTCCGCCGCCTTCACCTTGCCCAGTCGATTCGCTTTGGCGTGACGCGTGAGGTAGAAGGCGAGATTGTTCGCCACATCGCCATGATGCGACCCGGCAGGGCTCATCATCGTCAGTTCTCCGCGCAACAGTTCGCAGCGGCCGATGTCGCCCGCCCGCTCCAACTGCTCGGCCGTCGTGATGTGGTTCGGCGTGATCACGTGAGGAATGATAGACGCACTTATCGTCGCATCGCCCCGGACTCAAGCGGCGGCTTCGGCATCCGTGGAGCGACCCGAGCGTTGCGCCCCGCACCGGTGCGACTTCCACCTACAATCGCCTTCCCCTATGCAGCCTCGGAGACCCCCCGGAGCCTCATCATGGCCTTCGATGGCCTGCGTCTGATTCAGCGCGCCTGGCGCTACCGCCTGCGCCACGACCCGGCGGAGATTCACTTCGTCCTCCAGACGCTTCGGCGCGGCGACACGGCGATCGACGTCGGCGCCCACAAGGGCGCCTACACGTATTGGATGGCCAGGGCCGTCGGACCCTGCGGCCGCGTCTACGCCTTTGAGCCCCAGCCCCAACTCGCCCTGCGACTCAAGAATCAGATGGGCAACCGGCGCTGGCCGCACGTCACCATCGAAGCCGCCGCAGTGTCAGCACAGTCAGGCGAACTTGATCTCTACGTTCCCGATGAGGGTCCTTCACCGGGCGCGACGCTCGAATCGGCCCGCCGCGGCGACGCGAAACGGACGCACCGCGTCAAGGTCGTTACGCTCGATGAACGCATCCCCGCCGGCGCGCCGGTGCGGCTCATCAAGGTCGATGTCGAAGGGCATGAACTGAGCGTCTTCCGCGGCGCGCACCGCATCCTGACCACCGCCCGCCCGGCGCTGCTCTTCGAGTGCGAAGCGCGCCACCACCGCGGCGACGCGATGGAGCCCGTCTTCGATCATCTCAAGTCGCTTGGATACGAAGGCTCTTTCTTCTGGCGCGGCAAGCGCGTGCCCTTGGCGCAGTTCCACTCCGACACACATCAGGTGGAGGGCCGCGAGCCTTATGCGAACAACTTCGCGTTCATTCATCCGCTCGCTGGCTGAGCCTTGAAACGTCTGGGTTCATTGTCTCACTGCGTTCCGGCATTCGCCTCAAAGAGCACAAAGACACGAAGGGAGCACAGGGCAGAATGAGCAGGGATTCGGATCGAGCACGGCTCCGCCCGCGCCATGCCACACCGTCGACGCAACAACGTGGCCCTCCGGTCGCAAAGCCTGGCTCCGGACCACGGCACTCCACGCTCATTCCTCTTTGTGCCCTCTTTGTGTCTTCGTGTTCTTCGTGGTGAGCCTTGAGTGTCCGATTACATGCCGATGGTGCAGTACCCGGCATCGACGTAGATCGTCTGGCCGGTGACGCCGGTGCCGAGGTCGCTCAGGAGCCACACAGCCGTGTTGCCGACTTCGCCGCCTTCGATGTTGCGCCCCAGCGGCGACTTGGCCGCGACGTGATCGAGCATGGTCGAGAACCCGCCCACGCCCATGGCGCTGAGGGTCTTGAGCGGCCCGCCCGAGATGGTGTTGACGCGAATACCCTTGCCGACGCGGCCGAGTTCCGCGGCGAGGTAGCGGCAGGTGCATTCGAGCGCGGCCTTGGCCACGCCCATGACGTTGTAGCCGGGCACGACTTTCTCCGCGCCGTAGTAGGTCATGCCGAGGATCGATCCGCCCTCCATCATGAAGGGCCTGGCCGCGCGGGCCATGCTCAGCAGGGTGTAGGCGCTGACCTCCATCGCCTGGAGGTAGGCCGCCTTGGGGGTGTCGGCGAACCGGCCGACCTCGAGCCAGGTTCTGTCGGCAAAGGCGATGGAGTGGACGACGAAGTCGAGGCGTCCGCCGGCGTGTGCGGCCGCCTCGGCAAAGACCGCATCCACGGCGGCATCATCGGTCGCGTCGAGAGGCCGCACCCACGGATTCGCCATGTCGAGTTCCTCGATGGCCGAGCGGACGCGGCGTTCCATCTTCTCGCCGGGCAGGTTGGTGAACATGATCTCAGCGCCGTGGTTTTTGAGGGAATGGGCGATGTGCCACGCATAGCTGCGGTCGTTGGCAATGCCGATGACAAGACCTTTTTTGCCGGACATCAGACCCATCGTGTACCTCCAGGGGGACCGGGCCGCCGCGCCAGGCGCGATCGGCCGTAGAAGGCAAGGGTAGGGGTGAATACAGCGGGTGAAAAGCCGCACGGATGGATCAGTACTGGAACCAATCGAAATGGGGCGGGCTTGCTGACAGCCTGGGTCAATCCCCGTACACGAAGTGGCCAATGAAATCTACAAGCAGCACTGTGTCATCGTCGGAGATGTTGAAGAGGATAACGTAGTTGTGCTCCTGACCCTCATGCACAAGGGCAAAACTGTGAGCGAGGTAGCCGGGTATTTCCCGTGGTGGGGCTGATGGCCTGCTCTGTTTCCGGGGGCTATCTCGCAGCAGTTCGAGGTGTTCGAGAATCGCCAGCTGGCATGGCAGCGGTTGGCTGACCACGACTTGATCTGCTTCAATGTGGATTTGCAGGTTGTACGGCGCTGGCACCGCGGATTCCATCCGCGATCGCGGAGAGGCTCACTCTGTGTTCAGCGCCTCGCTCCTGTCGCACCTTACTCAGCCGTGACAATTCGAGGCCCGGAATGTGCTCTTGTTCGTACACGCGAAGGAAATAGTCCTTCATGCTTTGGTGCGAGATCTCGTTCTCGCAATTGCCGTCCTGCGGGCAATCGCCTCTCGCTTCGAGCCAAGGTGCTTCCATGTGGGTCATCGCCCGCAACCGAGTGGCAGAGAACTGCTTGTAGTACTGCCAGACGGACCGAATGAATCGACACTCATCTTCCGTCAGTCCTACTGGCGGGTCTTCGCGTGGCAGCGGCTGGCGATCGAAATGCTTGTAGTGCCGGTACACACTTGGGATCGTCGGCCCGTGTTTCCAGGCCTCGATTCGGCCAGCGAAAATCGGATTACCCCGGATGGCGAGCGACCATGCTTGGGCGTAGTAGAGGAGTTTCTGTAGGCGCAAATGCGAAACCATCTCCGCCTCATCTGGTTCGTCGTATGCCAGATTGATGATGAGTTTCGAGATTTCCAGGGGGTCTGCCATAGCGCACCGGTGCCGTTTTCCGCCACGAAGTATACTCCAGTATCGTCCCAGTTCCATCCGTAACTCTTGCTTTCCCTTGAACTTGCGTTGAAGCTCAATCATCCCAGACACTTAGAAATCAAGAAACCCCCGTCGATTCTGGTGGATAACCCGCCGCGGGGCTTGATGCATGGCTGCGCCCCGAGCAGACCATACGCATACCTGACGACTTTGGCCCGCTTCCCTCTGACCCTCAGGGGGATCGCGTTTTCGCAGTTTCACAGGAAGGCGCCCGGCGTGTCATTCCCGTGTCGGCGCAGAGTCCAACAGACGCTATGCCCGCATCCGTGGGCATGAAGGCGAAACCGCGATTGCACTGCGGGTGAAAAACCGCACGGACGGATCACTCCGCACCGCGAATCAAAAAAGTGCTGGCAAATCTCCGGCGAGGCGCGAAAGAGGCGAGTGGGCGGCGTTCATCCTGTGGATCGTCTCTCCATCCGCTCACGCGGGTCAACCCAAGGGCTGTTCCTTCTCATTGGAGTTCACCACATGTCAAGCAGATTGCTTCATCGATTCGGGACTCTCGCGCTGGCGGCGGCCTTGCTGCCGGCGGCATCTTCGACTTGCCTCGCCCAGGCGCAGCCGGAGCGGCGCGAAGCGGTGTCCAACCCCACGGAGCGTTCGCCGCTGCTCTGGGGGATCATCGACGTGGACTTCCGCGGGGGCACGGCGGTGGACTTCATCGAGGCGCTGATGAGCAAGGTGGGGGGCAAGGTCAACATTATCGCCATGCCGCACGTGGGCGAAGTGCATGTTCCGCCCATGAAACTGCGCGGCGTCAGTGTCCTCGCGGCGGTGAACCTTCTTGATGGCGAATCGCTTCAGACCGCCAATCGACTGGTGCGCCTCGCGGTGCAGCCCATCGGACCGTCGGGCGGAGACGCGGCCTCACTCATCAAGGTCATCGCCGTCGTGAAGGAAGGGGCCGGTCCCTCCGGTCCGGAGCGATCGAACATCTGGTCCGTGGCCGATCTGATCGCCGGCGACATGTCCCCCGAACACATCACCACCGCCGTGAGCGCGGCGCTCGAACTGCTCGGCCCCGATTCGCGCAAGGCCCAGGTGCGCTACCACAAGGAGACCTCGCTGCTGCTGGCGCGGGCCGACGTGGAGCAAATCCAGATCATCGAAAGCGTCATCGACCAGTTGCGCCGCAGCAGCGCCCAGCGCCGCGCGCAATCGCTCGAACCGATCAACGCCGAACTCAGGACGCTCAGCCAGCGCTTCGCCGAGGTGCAAGAGGAGCGCCAGGCGATCGAGAAGGAGGCGGACGAGCGCCTGCGTCTCGCCGAGTCCGCCAAGGCCCGCGCCGAGGCCATGGAGCGGCGCACTTCGGAAACGGAAGTCATGGTCGCGAGACTTCGCGAAGAACTCATGCAGCGCGAGTCGCACATCCGCGCCCTCGAGGAGGAACTCGGCAAACTCCGCGAGCAGGCGAAGCGCAACCCCGGTGGTGAGTAGACTCAGTGAGCCGGACTGACACGAGATTCCGGATTTCTCTTCCCCGGAGCAGCAGGTGGACGACCCCGCCGCCACACAAGAGGTGTCAGCGCTCACGCAGGCCATCGCCAGGGGCGATGCGTCTGCGTTTGCGTGCTTCTACGACGCCTGGTTCGACCGCCTGTACGGGATGGCCCGGTCGGCGACGGGGCGCGATGAGTCCTTCTGTCTCGACGTGGTGCAGGAGGCGATGATCAAGATCATGCGATCCATGAAGCGATTCGAGAACGAGGAGGCGCTGGGCGCGTGGCTGCGCATCATCGTGCTGCGCTGCGCGCTGGACCGGCTCCGGGCCGATCGACGCCGCGCCGCCCGCGAAGCCGGACACGCCCGCACCCGCTCCGGCCGCCAGGACGTCGAGCGCGAGATGGACGATCGCCTCGCCTGGCTCAGCGATCGCCTCGCGGAACTCGGTCCCGATCGAACACTGCTGCTGGCGATGCGGTATCGCCTCGGCGCGACGCTGGAGCACATCGGCCGCCTCGTCGGCCTCGGCCCGGGCGCGGTCGATGGGCGCATCAATCGTTCGCTGTCGCAGATGAGAGCGGCAGCCCGGGAGAGTTTCGATGACCCGTGAATCCATTGACAGTGTGCTGAGCCCGGGCGGCCTTCAGCGGCGCGACGCCATGCGCGGCGCGATGATCGGCGCCTTTGCGAATCTGCATCGAGCCCGGCGCCGGCGCCGCCGCGCTTCAGCGGCCCTCGCGCTCGTCGTTCTTCTCACCGGCGGCGCCTGGCTCGCCGCGCAATTCACCACGGCGGCGCCCGGCACTCATCATGTGGCGAGCGAGGGCGCAGTCGCGGGGGCCGCGGTATCACTCGTTGAGATCATCGAAGGCCCGGCCGGCTCGCGCGCGGTCGAGTTCGCGCTCGTCGCCGAAGGCGCATCGCTCGTCACCGATGTGGCGCCTGGCGCCTCATTCGTCGAAGTCATCGATGACGACCGCCTCGTCGAGACCCTTGCCGAGATGAACCGACCGGCGGGGCTGATCGCGGTCGGAGGCACGGTGCGACTTACGCGGGCGGTCACCGATGAACCGACCGAACAGACGCCTCCGGGCGGCGGGTCGCATCTCGATCGGCCGCACCTTCCCGAGCGCCTCGCACCTCATTCAGACGCCTGAATCGCGTTTGGGCCCGGACATTCGCCCCATGCCCGGCGCCCCGGCTCAACATTCGATCGAACCTCAGCGGCGATTCGTCTGTAGAATGGCCAACGCTTTACTACGTTCCCACACTCCTGAGCATCGGAAGGATGATCCTCATGACGACGATGACGAAGACGATTCGATTCGGTGGTGCGGCGCTTGTCGCCGTTTCGACGATCGCCCTCGCCGGCCTCGCCCGGCCCGCGGCCCGGCCTGCCCCATCCGCGACGGTGGAAGCCGCTCAGAGTCTCGAGGTCTTCAAGATCGACGGCGTCCACTCAAGCGTGATCTTCAAGGTGAAACACAAGGAGGTGAGTTGGTTCCATGGCCGTTTCAACGGCCTCACCGGCGAGATCGGATGGAACGGCGACGAACCCACCGGCCACTCCATCAAGGCGGAGATCAAGGTCGCCAACGTCGACACCAACTCGAAGCAGCGCGACGACCACCTTCGCGGCCCCGACTTCTTCGACTTCGCCAACTACCCCACCATCTCCTTCGTCAGCAAGGGCGCCAAGAAGTCCGGCGAGAACATGTACGAAGTCAGCGGCGACCTCACCATGCACGGCGTCACCAAATCCATCACCGTCATGATGGAGCACGTCGGCGGCGGCGGCGCAGCCGGCAAACTCATCGGCGTCGCCGCCGAGTTCACCATCAAGCGAAGCGACTTCGGCATGACCTACGGCGTCGATGGCCCCGTCGGCGATGAAGTCACGATCTTCCTTGGCATTGAAGGGGTAAAGGGATCGTGAACTGCTGAACGGGGAATCACGCCGGGGCAGAGGCTCGGCGCCGCCCCGGTTCGGCGTGCCAAGTTCATCGAACGAGTCCACCCCACGATTCACTCGAAGACTCGCTCATCGTGGGCGTGCATGCGGTGGTGAATGCAGGAGTTCATCCAGAAGCAATTCGTGTGGACGGTGGCGATGCCCCTGGGCATAGCCATCGTCTGCATGATCATCGCCTGGCGGCCGTGGCAGCGCGAAGGGCGCGAGTCCATTCGCGGCTTCTGGGGCGGGCCGCTCGCCATCGGTCTCGGCTATCTCGTCGGCCACGTCGCCATCAACCAGTGGCCCAACTGGCCGCCCGCACAGCCGACCGACTTTCTCTTCCTCATCGCCGTCGCAGCGATCGTCGTCGGCTTGCTTGAATCCGCCCGCATGCCCCTTGCCGTGCGCTGGGCCCTGCGACTGCTGCTGTGCCTGAGCGTTTCGTGGTTCATGTTGTCGAAAGGCTTCCGCGACGGTCGGCCGGCGCTGCTTGTTGCGGCGTGGACGGCTGGACAGACTCTCTCGATCTTCCTCATCTGGACGTTGCTCGAGCGCCTGGCGCAGCGTCGCGCCGGGCCCTCGATCCCGCTGGTGCTCTCGCTGCTCATCGCCGTGGCGAGTGTCTTCTTCCTCAAGGCGGCGAGCAGCGCGAAACTGGCGCAACTCGCCGGCGTGCTTGCCGCCGCATTGGGCGGCGCCTCACTGATCGCGATGATCGTGCCGCGCGTCTCGGTGGCGCGGGGGATGCTCGCCGTCGTCGTGCCGCTCTATGGTGCGCTCATTCTCTACGTGTGGCAATACCCTCAGCCGCTGGGCACGCCGATCATCCTCGCGTTGGCCCCGCTGCTGCTGTGGGCGGCGGAGTGGCGCGAATCCATCACCGCCGTGATCGGCCGCGTCCTGCTCGCCATGGTCCCCGCCTTCATCGCACTCATCGCCCTCATCCTCCTGCTCTGGCATCGGCTCGACGCGGCGCAGGGCGAATCGCTCTACTGACGCCGCCGCTTCGCAACGCGCTGAAACGCCCGCCGGCCAGACCCGTATAACCTGATGCGGGTCACCTCCGTCTCAGGAGCGAAGTCATGTCGGGCATGCTCACCACACTCACGGCGGCTTTCATCCTCATTCAGGCGAATTACGCCCCGCCGACCGGGAATCCTCTCGCCGGGCCGAAGGTGGAAGTCGCGCCACGGGCTCAGGCCAAGTCCCTCGTGGTTCGCGGCTTCAACGGCGAGGTCGAAGTGCTCGCCGTCGAGACCGATGTCGCCGCGATCGACTTGCTCGGTCTCACCGATGAGCAGCGGACCATCTTCGATCGCCTGTGCATCGAGCGCAGCGCCCTGTTCAGCAAGGCGATCCGCGAGAACTTCGACCTGCTGACGCAGTTCGGGACGATCGACGCGAAAGCCCAGCCCGCGGAGTTCGCCGTTCTCCTGCGCCGCACCGGCGAAGCGCTGAGCGGCTATCGAGCGCGCGGCACGATGATGCGCGAGATGTCGCCGCACCTCACCTTCGCGCAGCGGCGCGCAGCCCGCGCCCTCATCGCCGAGTACGTGCAGGCACGGGCCGAGGCGATTCGCCGCGAACTCGGGGGCGAGGCGAACGCGGCCGAGATCTTCATTCGCATCAAGGTCGAGACGCTGGGCAAGATGGCCGAGTCGGCGATTCAGTCCGCGGTGGCCATGAACGTCTCCATCTTCGAGGATCTGGCGCAGCGCCTCGGCCTTACACCCGAGCAGAAGCAGCAGGTGCAGAAGGTCTTCGAGCCGATCGCCATCCAGGAGTTGCAGGGCAAGGAAGTCGCGCCGCTCGCCAAGTTCCGCGCGTTCATGGAGATCTCTCATCTGGTCACGAAAGAGCAGATGGCAGCCCTCGCCGAGTACACGCGCGAGGAACGCGCCGCCGCTCGCCGCGCCGGGGCTTCAACGACACAATCGGGCGACGGCCCGAGGCGAATGGAAGGCGACCGCTGAACACCGGTCGGTCTATGATGCGTCAACGTGCGTGCGGCCGCTTTTGCGCCGCTCGATGGTGAAGCCATGACCACTCCCGGACACGCGATGATCGACCTCGAGGCACTGCTGAGCGACCGGATGCAGGCGATGGAGCCGTCGGGCATCCGCCGCGTCTTCGAGATGGCCGCGAAGATGAAGGATCCGATCAACTTCTCGATCGGCCAGCCGGATTTCGACGTGCCCGAGCCGGTCAAACAGGCGGCGATCGACGCCATCCGCGCGGGTCGCAACGGCTACACGATCACGCAGGGCATTCCCGAACTCCGCGCCGCCATCGCCGCGAAGATGACCGAAGAACTCGGCTGGGAGGTCGGCCCCGACTGCGAGTGCGATGTCCTCATCACCAATGGCACGAGTGCCGGACTGCTCCTCGCCTACACGGCCCTGGCCGATCCCGGTGATGAGGTGATCATCCCCGACCCCTACTTCGTCTCCTACCCGCAGGTGGCCGCGATGGTCGGCGCGACGGCGATCTCCTGCGACACCTACCCCGACTTCCGCATGACCGCCGAGCGCCTCGAGCCGCTCATCACCGAGCGCACCAGGTTCATCGTGCTCAACTCACCGGGCAATCCCTCCGGCGTCGTGCTCAGCAGCGCTGAACTGCGCGAGGTCGTGGAACTCTGCGAGTCGCGCGGCGTGCTGCTGCTCAGCGACGAAATCTACGATGAGTTCACCTACGCCGACGGCCGCGAGGAGGGCGTGTTTCCCACGCCGGGGCGGTTCTCGAACCGGATGCTCATCCTGCGCGGGTTCAGCAAGACCTACGGCATGACGGGCTGGCGCCTCGGCTATGCCGTCGGCCCGAACCGCCTCATCCGCGAAATGACCAAGGTCAACCAGTATTCTTTTGTGTGCGCGCCGCACATGGTGCAGCACGCGGGCGTGGTGGCGCTGCGCACGGACATGAGCGCCTTCGTGGCCGCTTACGAGCGCAAGCGCGACATGGTGGTCGCGGCGCTGGGTGGCCTGACCGAGGTGGCGCACCCCGCGGGCGCGTTCTACGCCTTTCCGCAGGTGCCGCCGCGGCTGGGCCTGACCGGTGAGGCCTTCTTCCACAAAGCGCTGGAGCACAACGTCCTCGTGATCCCCGGCCACATCTTCTCGCAGCGCGATACGCATTATCGCATCAGTTACGCCGTCGATGATGCGCGATTGGCCAAGGGCCTCGATGTGCTCGCGGCGCTGATGCGGGGCCAATAGCCATCGGCGGAAGCCGATCGGTTGGGATTGGTTGGAAGGGACATGGCGCCGCATGGCGCCGGCCGCGCTCCCCTTCGCAGAGCCTTCGGGTCGCGGCTAAACGTCGCGTCGCCGCGCATAAACTCTCACGATGAAGCCCCAACTCCAGGTCGGCAACCGCGCGGAGATCATCATCACCGTCACGGAGGACATGTGCCCCGCCTTCGACGGCGAGGTGGTGCATCGCGTCTATTCGACGTGGTCGATGGCGCATCACATGGAGATCGCCGCCCGCAAGGTGCTCAGGCCGCACCTGGAAGCGCATGAGGAGGGGATCGGCTCGCACCTTTCGATCGATCACCTCGCTCCGACGCCGGTGGGGCGCACGGTGCGCGTCGAGGCCGTCGCCGTCGAACTCGGCCCGACGACATTGGTGTGCGAAGTGACCGCATACCATGTCCGCCCCGAGGGGGATAGAGTGGTCGGGCGCGGCCGGCAGGTGCAGCGGATTCTGCCCAAGGCCACACTCGCCGCGCTCATCGAACGTGAATCGCACTGAGGCGCTGCGGCGCCGCCACCGGAACCTCTCCATGACCAGTCAGGACGAATCGCTCATCCTCACCGAGACCGACGGGCACGTGGCCATCTTCCGCCTCAATCGCCCCAAGGTGCTCAACGCGCTCAACCCCGAACTCATGTCGATGCTCGCCGCGCAGATGGAGGCTTACGACAGGGATCCGAACGTCTACGTCATTCTTCTCTCGGGCAGCGAGAAGGCGTGGGCGGCGGGGGCGGACATCGGCGACATGGCCGAGCAGTCCGCCATCAGCATGTACGAGCGCGATCAGTTCGCGACGTGGGAGCGCCTCAAGCGCATCAAGAAGCCCATCGTCGCGGCGGTGAGCGGCTGGTGCCTCGGCGGCGGATGCGAACTCATGATGCACTGCGACGTGGTGGTGGCTTCGGAGACGGCGCAGTTCGGCCAGCCGGAGATCAACATCGGCATCATGCCCGGCGCCGGCGGGACGCAACGTCTGACGCGCGCGGTGGGCAAGGCGCTGGCGATGGATGTCATCCTCAGCGGGCGATTCCTCACGGCCGCCGAAGCGCTTGAGCATGGTCTCGTGAGCCGCGTCGTGCCCAAAGAGCACTTCTTCACCGAGGCGCTCAAGGTCGCGCAGACGATCGCTTCCAAAGGCCCGATCGCGCTGCGCTTCGCCAAAGAGGGCGTCCTCAAGGCCTTCGAGACCACGCTCGCCGAAGGGCTCGAGTACGAGCGCAAACTCTTCTACATGCTCTTCGCCACCGAGGACCAGAAGGAAGGCATGCGCGCCTTCGTCGAGAAACGCAAACCGACCTTCAAGGGCAAGTAGCGCCGACGGCGCGGAACCGTTTAGCCGCGACCCGAAGGCTCTGCGAAGGGGAGCGTTCCGGGGAGCGCCGCCCGGAGAAAGGATCACCCGATGGTCCTCGCCTCCCACCTCATCTTCACCGCCTACGGCTTCTGGCTTCCCAACGATCCGCGCGGCTCCTGGTCCGACTTCGTCGGCGCCTGGGAACTTCGCCGTTTCGGCCCAGCCACGAAGACCACACAGAGGCGATCGCTCGCCCACGATCCGCACGATCGCGCCCTCCGCCTCGCCGCCAAGTCCGCGCTCAAGCGCCCTCCGGTGATCCTGAACGGCGTGCAGGCGCGCGCCGTTGCTCAAGGTTTCACGGAAGCCGTCGTCAAGCACCGCCTCGTCGTTCACGCCTGTTCCATCATGCCCGAGCACATCCACATGGTCATCACGCGCCACCGTCTGAAGGTCGAGACCATCGCCAACCTGCTCAAGGGCGCGGCGACGCGCAAGGTCGCGGAGGAAGGGCTGCATCCCTTCGCAGATGCTCCGACGAAGTCCGGCCGATTTCCGAAGATGTGGACGCGGGGAGAGTGGAAGGTGTTCCTGGACACTCCGCGGGATATCGTCAGAGCGATCCGGTACGTGGAGGACAATCCGCGTCGCGAAGGCAAGAGGTCGCAGTCGTGGAAGGTTGTCGTGCCGTATCAGTGAATCGGGCGTTGAGCCGCGCTCCCCTTCGCAGAGCCTTCGGGTCGCGGCTAAACGTGAATACACCGCCGCATTCGGGAGATTCCCATGACCACCACCGCCGCACCGACGCATGAGACGATCCAGCATGAGGTCGCCGACCACGTCGCCACGATCACGCTCAATCGCCCCGACGTCTTCAATGCGTTCAATGACCCACTCTCGAAGGAACTGCTCGCGGCTCTCAAGGACGCCGAGCGCGACGCCGCGGTGCGCGTCATCATCCTCACCGGCGCCGGCAAGGCTTTCAGCAGCGGGCAGGACCTCGGCGATCTCAAGAAGAAGTACGTGCCCGGCCACGTGCCGCAACTCGGCGATGACCTGCGCCGGCGCTACGACCCCATCATCAGGAAGATCGCGGAGATGGACAAGCCGATCATCGCGGCGGTCAACGGCGTCGCGGCGGGAGCGGGATGCAGCCTCGCCCTGGCCTGCGACCTGCGGGTGGCCTCCGAGCACGCGACCTTCATTGAGGTCTTTATCAACGTGGGGTTGATCCCCGATTCCGCCAGCACGTTTTTCCTGCCACGGCTCGTCGGGCTGGGCCGCGCCATGGAACTCTGCTGCACCGGCCGCAAGGTCGATGCGGAGGAAGCGCTGCGCCTCGGGCTGGTGAACCAGGTTGTCCCCGCCGGCGAACTGCTGACGGCAGCGCAAGCCCTCGCCGGCCGCCTCGCCTCCCTGCCGGGCCGGGGAATCGCGCTGACCAAACAACTGCTTCGCAAGTCCTTCGAGAACTCGCTCGACGAGCAACTCGTCGCCGAAGCCTTCGCCCAAGAGACGGCCGGCATGACCGCCGACCACTACGAGGGCGTCATCGCCTTCATCGAAAAGCGCAAGCCCGCCTTCACGGGCAACTGAAGCGCGGCTGATTTGGTTAGCCGCGACGCGCAGGCTCTGCGGAGCGGAGCGCGTCCGGGCCATCGCGTCGAGCGCACGGAGGACTCACATGCACACCAGCACCGTCGGCATCCTCGGGGGCGGCACGATGGGCGCGGGCATCGCGCAGGTCGCCGCGCTGCACGGCTGGATGGTGGAACTGCGCGAGGTCGATGAAGCCACCGCCCGCCGCGCCATCGAGGGCATCTCGAGCCGGCTCGATCAACTTGTCGAGAAGGGCCGTCTCTCGCCCGAGGAGCGCGATGACGCCGAGTCGCGCTTGTGCATCGCCCGCTGTCCCGATTGCCTCAGCGAGTGCGAACTCGTCATCGAGGCGATCGTCGAGCGCCTCGACGTCAAGGCCGCCGCGTTCCGTGAACTGCTCCCCTGCATCCGGCCCGATGCGATCCTCGCCACGAACACCTCGTCGCTTTCGGTGACGCAACTCGGTGAGGCCGTGGGGCAGCCGCAGCGCCTCGTCGGCATGCATTTCTTCAACCCCGCGCCGGTGATGAAACTCGTCGAGGTCATTGCCGGCGTGAAGAGCGACCCGGCCGTCGTCGATCGCGTGGCTCACGTCGCGCAGCAGTGGGGCAAGGTCGTCGCCCGCGCGAGCGATTCGCCCGGCTTCATCGTCAACCACGTCGCCCGGCCCTACTACCTCGAGGCCTTCCGCCTCCTCGAAGACGGCTTCGCGGGCGTCGAGGAGATTGACGCGGCGATGCGCGAGGTCGGCGGATTCCGCATGGGGCCGCTCGAACTCGCGGACCTCATCGGCCTGGACATCAACACCGCGGCCGCGCGATCGGTCTGGGATCAACTCGGCAGGCCGGTGCTGCTGGAGCCCAGCGCCCTTCAGGAGCGCCTCGTCGCCGCCGGGCAACTCGGCCGCAAGACGAAGCGCGGTTGCTACGACTATCACACCCAGCCGCCCACGCCCGCCATCGAGATCGAGCGCCGGCCGGTGCAACTCTCCGATGGCGCGCGCGACCTCATTGCTCGCTTCGCCCAGCGCGGCGCTGCAATGCCGGGGACGGAACTTCAGAACTACATCTTCGCCCGCATTCTCGTGTGCATCTTCGCGCAGGCGACGATGGCCTGTCGTCGAGGCGTGGCCCAGCGCGAAGACATCGACACCGCCATGCGCTACGGCGTCAACTACCCGCGCGGGCCATTCGAGTGGATGCGGTTGATCGGCCCCGACCTGTGCGACCAGTGGCTCATCGCCCTGAGCGCTTCGGCCCAGACCGATCGCTACCGCGTGGCTCCGCTGGTCGACGTGGCGGGTTGATCGACGGGGATTGATCCTGGGACCGCCTCGATTGACGCGAGTTTTTGCTATCATCCGTCATGCGAAGAGTCGCCATCATCGATGCGGTCCGCACGCCGATCGGGCGCTATGGCGGAAGCCTGGCCACGGTCCGCCCCGACGATCTGGCGGCGCTGGTCATTGCCGCCGTCGTGCAGCGCACGAAGATCGATCCCGCCCTCGTTGAAGAGGTCTACTTCGGCGATGCCAACCAGGCGGGGGAGGACAACCGCAACGTCGCGCGCATGGCGGCCCTGCTCGCGGGATTGCCCGAAACCGTCGCGGGCTGCACGGTCAACCGCCTTTGCTCCTCCGGTCTCGACGCGATCAACATTGCGGCAAGGATGATCGAGAGCGGGGCGGGAGAGGTGATGATCGCCGGCGGGGTCGAGTCAATGAGCCGGGCGCCGTTTGTGTTCGGCAAGCCGCAAGCGGCCTTCGACCGCACACCGCCTGAGGTCTTTGACACGACGATCGGCTGGCGCTTCACGAATCCGAAACTGGCGAAGATGCACCATCCGTTTTCAATGGGTGAGACGGCTGAGAACGTGGCGCGCAAGTACGAGATCAGCCGCGAAGATCAGGATCGCTTTGCGCTCGCCAGCCAGCAGAAGTGGGCGGCGGCGCAGCAGGCGGGCAAGTGGGAGGAGGAGATCATCCCCGTCGAGATTCCGCAGCGCAAAGGACCGGCGGTCGTGGTGAAGGTGGATGAGCATCCGCGGCCGGACACGACGCTCGAAGCGCTGTCCAAGCTGCGTCCGGCGTTCGCCAAGGATGACAAAGGCACGGTGACGGCAGGCAACTCGTCGGGCATCAACGATGGCGCGGCGGCGCTGCTGCTCATCGAGGCGAGTCGCGCCAGGGAACTCGGCCTCAAACCGATCGCCTACGTCGGCCCCAGCGCCAGCGCCGGGGTGGACCCGGCCTGCATGGGGGTCGGGCCGGTGCCGGCGACAGAGAAGTTGCTTCGACGCTACGGAAAGGGAGTCGATTGTCTGGATATAATCGAACTGAACGAAGCCTTCGCGGCTCAGAGTCTCGCGGTCCTGCGGCTGCTGGGCCTCGAAGGGGCCAACGTCAACCCCAACGGCGGCGCCATCGCCATGGGACACCCCCTCGGCTGCTCCGGCGCCAGGCTCGTCACCACGCTCGTCCACGAAATGAAGCGGACGAGGGCGAAAATCGGTCTGGCGACACTCTGCGTCGGCGTCGGCCAGGGAGTGGCGACAATCATCGAGGGGGCATGACAGTCCATTGTTTAGCCGCGACCCGAAGGCTCGGCGAAGGGGAGCGCGGATCGGAGTTAGAGTATGACGACGAGCCATTCACAACCCAACGGTCGAGCAGTCAAGGAAATCGCCCGCGACCTCGTTGAACATCTCGCGCCCGACGCTACGTGGGATGACCTGATGTACCAGATTTATGTCCGCCAGGCGATCGAAGCAGGATTGCGCGACGCCGACGCCGGCCGCGTGGTGGAGGTCGGCGAGGTTCGAGCACGATTCGGGCTGACGGGATGAAGGTCTTTTGGTCGGACACCGCGTCGCGGCACCTGCTTGCGATCCACGAGTTCATCTCACTGGATTCAAAGCAGTATGCATTGCAAGTCATCGATCGTCTGACGAGACGCACTCAGCAGTTGGAGAGTTTTCCTGAGTCAGGACGAGCCGTGCCGGAGATTGAGGATCAGCGCATTCGTGAGGTCATTGAGCGCCCATACCGAATCATCTACCGAGTTTCGCAAGAGCGTGTTGTTGTTCTGGCAGTTGTCCACGGTGCGCGGCAGCTGCCGCTCGAAGAGATAGACTGAGAGGCGACGATGAGTTGCCCTAAGCGGAGTGGTTCGAGGTCACTTCCTCTTCCGCCCCGAGCGCCGTCCGTTGCCGTTGCGGTCGCTCTCGATCCCCGCGATGTGGAGGTAGGGAAGTTGAGTCCAGTCATCCGAATTCGGCGCGGCGACGAAGACCTCCGTCTTCATCAGCACGGCCAGTTCGGGGCGCGCCACGCGAACCGCCTCCCCACTGCTCGAACGGATGATGAATGGCTCGAAAGGCTCGCGCTGCAAACGATCGCGGATAGTCTGAGCAATCATGCCACGATTCTACGCGGGCGCCGCCCTTCCTGGCCAACCGATTGCCGCGCCGAAAGCGCATCTCCGCCTCTATAATTCAACCGTATCTGGTCCGTTCTCCGTTTCTTGATTCATCCGTTACAGGATACCAGCGACATGTCAGGCAGCGCCAACGTCGGAGTTCACGTCGATCACGATTCTCAGGAAGACCCGCAACTCCTTGCCGAGTTCCAGGCCAAGATCGACGCCGGCCAACTTCTCGAAGCCGATGACTGGATGCCCGCGGCCTACCGCAAGGGCATGCTCATGATGGCCGAGCATCATGCCAACAGCGAAATCATCGGCGCGCTCCCTGAGGGCGAGTGGATCACCCGCGCCCCGTCCCTTCGCCGCAAACTCGCATTGACGGCCAAGGTGCAGGATGAGGTCGGCCACGGGCAGATGCTCTATCGCGTCTCGCAGGATCTCGGCAAGTCGCGCGACGCCATGCTCCGCGACCTCATCACCGGCAAGACCAAGTACCACAACTGTTTCAACTACCCCGCGCCGACGTGGGGCGACATCGCCATGATCCAGTGGCTCATCGACGGCGCGGCGATCATGAACCAGAAGACCCTCGCCGACGGCGGCTACGGCCCCTACGTCCGCACCATGCGCCGCATCAACATGGAGGAGGCGTTCCACTTCAAGAGCGGCGAGGACATGGTCCTCACCCTCATGAGCGGCACGAAGCGGCAGAAGGAGATGGCCCAGGACGCCTTTGACCGCTGGTGGGGGCCGTCGCTCATGTTCTTCGGCCCGCCCGACAAGCCCAACGCGCAACAGTTACCTCCCATGCGCTGGCGCATGAAGACCGTTACCAACGACGAGTTGCGACAGCGCTTCGTCGATCGCTTCGTCCCCGCGGCGCTCGACCTCGGCCTCAAAATTCACGTCGTGACCAAGAACGAGCAGGGCCTGGTCACGGGCAAGCAGCCCGATGAGAAGATCGCGCTCAACAGGGCGACGGGTCACTGGGAGTTCACATCGCCCGACTGGGATGAGTTCTTCCGCGTGATCCGCGGCAACGGGCCGTGCAACGCCAAGCGCCTCGCGCTGCGGCGCATGTCCTATGAGCAGGGACGCTGGGTGCGCCAGGCGGTTCTCAGTGGGTCCAACGCGCTGCCCCCGGCTGCGTGAGACCGGGAGGGTTCGATGTCCAGACTCCGCGAAGAAGTTGAACTCATCACCGGCGATCTCGAGACGCCGCCTGAAGGCGACCTCGCGGGCTACGTCGTTTTCACCCAGTTGAAGGCCGGCCAGCCTTTTCTCTACGCCGGCGGCCTCGACGCCGCGGATGATGACATGGCCCTGATCTTCGCGCGCGAGCACTACGGCCAGGACCAGGAGTGCATCGGCATCTGGGCGATCCCCGTCGAGATGGTGTCCGGAACCGATTCCACTCATCCCGCCAGCCACGACGTGGGGGGCGTGCAGACCTATCAGGTTTTCGTGCAGCCGCGGCGCGGGGCCGGACACATCTCCGCCGAAACCGTCCAGGCCCGCTCGCCGGCCGAAGCGATCGAGAAGTCGAAGGGGATTCACCGCGACCCGAAGAAGTATTACACCCTCTGGGTCGTGCCGCAGCGCACCATCGCCGCCACGCAGCCCGGCGATCTCATCTGGCGCTTCTCCGACCAGACCTATCGCCTCGCGCGGGGCTACAGCAAGGAGGTGCGCGAGAAGTGGACGAAGTTCCGCGATGAAAGCGACCTGCGCGAGTATGAGAAGGAAGATCTGAAGGAATCATTCTGAACACACGCTCAAGTCCACGTTCATTGAACGTGGGCTTCGGGGTGGAGATCGCAAAGAGCCACCATGCCCGACCTGCCCCAACACCTCTGCAAGCCCTTCGTCAACCTGCTGCTGGCCGCGGCGGATGACAAACTCTTCCTCGGCCACCGCAACAGCGAGTGGACCGGCCTCGGGCCGATCCTCGAAGAGGACATCGCGTTTTCCGCCCTCGCGCAGGATGAGATGGCCCACGCCTCGGCTCTCTACGAACTCGCGGGCACGATCGACGGCCGCAGCGCCGATCAACTCGCCTTCGCCCGCCAGCCCGCCGAGTACCGCTGCGCCGCGATCGTCGAAGTGCCCGATGAGTTTGACTGGGCGACGGCGCTGGCGCGGCGTCTCTTCTGCAATCACTTCGACGTGCTGCGCCTGGAGCGCTTCGCGCACAGCGCCTTCAAGCCGCTCTCGCATCTTGCCCGCCGCCTCGCCGCCGAGCAGCAGGCGCACGTGCAGCACGTGGATGACTGGATCGTCCGACTCGGCACGGGTACGCCGGAATCGCACCGCCGCATCCAGCAGGCGATCGGGGCCATCGCGCCGGTTTCCACGACGCTCTTCGAGCCGTTTGACGGCCTCAAGGGGCTCGTCGATGCGGGTCTCTATCCCGGCAGCGATTTCGAGATGTACGACCGGTGGTGTGCCGCCATCAGCCACGTGCTCGGCCAGGCGCACCTGACGGTTCACTTCGAGATCGGCGAGTCGGATGATCGCGGCGGGCGCCGCGGCGTCCACACCCTCCACCTCGCCCCCATGCTCGATGAAATGTGCGAGGTCTATCGCCTCGAACCGGATGCCGCGTGGTGATGATGATTGACCAGCAGGCCATCTTCGATGTGTTGCGGACGATTCCCGATCCGGAGATGCCCATCAGCATCGTCGATCTCGGGTTGATCGAGTCGGTGGCGATCGACCCCCCTCTCCCGGCGCGAGAGGGGCCGGGGGTGAGGGCCGACGGCGCGGAGCGCGGCTGCACCATTCGCATCGTGGCCCTGCCGACCTTCGTCGGCTGCCCGGCGCTGGACATGATCCGCCGCGACATCGAGGAGCGCCTCGGCGCGATGCCCGGCGTCGCGTCGGTGGTCGTGCAGTGGGTGAATGACCCGCCGTGGTCGGTCGATCGCATCAGTGAGTCCGGCCGCGAGTCGCTGCGCGAACACGGCGTCACGGTCCCGACGCACGGCCATCGGCTGGAGGTGCATGGCGCTGCGACCGTCGCGCTCACCGTCGGCGCCGCCGCAGTCCCCTGCCCCTTCTGCGGCTCATCAAAGACGCGGCAGGAAAGCCCCTTCGGCCCGACTCGCTGCCGCATGATCTACTACTGCGACGCCTGCCGCAACTCCTTCGAGCACCTCAAACGCGTGTGAGAATGAGTCAGGGTGCCGTGGCCAAAAGGGAGGCTCCCAAAGCGTCGCTTGACCACGGCACCCGGCAGGTCACTCCACGCCGTTCAATTTCAATCGGGTTTCCTCCGAGCGAGCATGGCCTTCCCAAAGGCCGTCGGGATATTCGATGCCTGACTTGGCGGCTGGTTTTGGATCGTAGACGTATTCAAATGAAACCGTGTATTCGCCGTCCGTTGGAATGGGGTAAGGGATTCCAACCTGCATTTCGTAAGAATCACCGGGGAGAATCTGGATGACGTAATCATCCGGCCATTCAAGGTTGGCCCAAAGCCCGGAGACGCCGCAGCGGGTTAACATCTCCAGCGGGACGCCGTCTGCATCTTCAACCGTGAAGCGATAGTACGGCATGTGCCACGACCATTTAGAGCCATCGAGTGGTCGGAGTATCCGGATCGATTGGTTCTCTCGATTGGTGAACCGAACGATGACCGGGTTCCGATTCTGGAGCGATCGTTCATCCGGGTATGGCAAAAGCCGCACCTCGAGCGCCCATGCTCGCAGAATGTCCGCAGCCATCTCTCGGATTTCTTCGACTGGTACACGGTCGCGGGCCGGCAGTCTTGATAGTGCATCTGGAAGTCCGCGCAGAAGGCGCCTGTTCTCCGGCGAAGGAAAGTGACGCAGGGCCTTGACCCCTTCTTGTCGAAGTCGAACGGCATACCCTTCTTCACCATCGCGCAGGAAGGCGCCCGGCCCGTTTATCAGTCGGTGCGCCAGATCTTCCAGTCGATCATCGACCGGTACGATGAGTCGATTGGCGTCGCCACTCTTTCCAGTGCGCTGCATGATCGTGCCCGGAAGGTCGATCTCGTGACTCTGGAGTTGCTTCGCTGCGCCGAGACCATCGACGGCAAGTCGCGCGGCTTCGAGGATCTCTTCGCTCTCCGTCAGTACCTCAAGGTTCATGCTGAAGATCGGGGGTAGTTTTCGTGAGAACCCCTTCTCTGCGGGAACCGCCGGTCCGAGGCGTATGGCAGACCAGCCGTATTCGTATGGATACAACGCTTCGTCCGACTCATCGTCCGGCGCCCGTTTGAAAAACCAGAGTTGTTCCATCTCCGCATCCCGCCAACCTTCGTAGATACGGTCGGACGGACTTGTTTGCCTGGAGAACGTCAGCGAATCAACTGCCTGACCCTTCAATGCCTCACGCACTTTGAGTGTGACGGTCTGTCGCTCCACCGGGTTTCGGTATGTCTCGGGGTTGGGATTGGGGACTGGCGTGCGTTCTACATTGACGATCAACGCTCGAACGACAACATCTGAGTCGGCGACAAGCCATTCAATGCTCGGAGCCTCGTAGCCCATCTGTGCGCGCGCGGCACTCGGTGCAGCCATGGTCGCGATCGCCATCGCGAGCACGATGAGTGGACAGGATCGAATCATGACGGCCTCCGGTGCGACTAGGAAGTGCCAGCACTCCGGCCCCACCAACACTCAGGGCAACCCCCGTTGTGTTCGGTTTGGCCGCGCAAATCATAGCCACACTTGGGACAACACCCCCATCTACGTCGAATCGCGCAACCGATTGTGCAGACGCTCCATACGAGTCCAAACCACAGTGCAGCGTACAGGAGGACATCCAACGCCAGTCCCCGCCACACCGGCAAGAGAGGCGCCTTGCCCGCCAGGAGACCGGCGCCACTCGGACGAACGATCTGGAGGGCACCGTGTATCTTCGTACCCCGTGCCTCAGCCGCGTCGACACCCGCGTTTTGGATCAGCCGAACCTCACTCTGATAGGACAGGGCGTGAAACGGCCAGCCGAACGCCGCCGCCTCCCACCGCTTCGCCCTCTCCGCCTGAGTCGGGCTCGGTCGAAGGTAGTACGGCAGCGGTTGCTCGAGCAGCGATCGAGCAAACCGTTCCTGCATCCGCTGGCCTTCATACACGACCCAACAGCCCGTACCGCCGAATCGGTAGCGCATGGAATCACGGACATACTGATACGCGCCGTCGCGGTGCAGGTCGTGGTTCTCAAAGGTGCGCCAGTTCAGCGCCACCGCAAGCGCCCACGTTGAGCCGACGGTCGTCACGGTGCCGAGAAACAGAAAGAGCGCGATGCGCAACAGCAAGCGCCTCATGGCGACATGTTAGCCAGGTGCCGTGGTCCGGAGGGAGGCTTTTCTGCCGGAGGGCCACGCCGTCGCGCGGGCGGGCGATCAGACTGATTCGCTCGTCAGTCGCGCGCCTGCGTGGCCCACGCTCCCAGAGCGTCGCTTGACCACGGCACCCACACTCGGCATAGGCACGCCGGGTGCCGTGGTCCGGAGGGAGGCTTTTCGGCCGGAGGGCCACGCGGCGGCGCGGACGGGCGATGAAACAGTTTCGATCATCGCAATTGCACTCGCGTGGCCCGCGCTCCCAGAGCGTCGCTTGACCACGGCACCCTCGGCCACCCATTTCAATGGCGTTTCCCACCTCGCTCGCGTAGGATGCATCGACGATTCACCAGCCCCGGAAAGGGCCTTGCCCGCATGTCGCCGCGATCCGCCACCTCGACCGCCGCCGCCTCGCGCACGCCCCCCGTGCGCATCGGGAGTCGGGCCGACGGCTCGATCGACCTCGGTTCGATCGAGGTCATCCGCGTGCTTGATGAGCAGGGCGAAGTCGTGAACGCCGACCTCGAACCCAGCCTTCCCGAGAGCGAACTGCTGCGCATCTACCGCGGCATGGTCCGTTCGCGCCGCCTCGACCTGCGCATGCTCGCCATGCAGCGGCAGGGGGAGATGGGCACCTTCGCCCCGGGCCTCGGCCAGGAGGCCACGCAGATCGGCCAGGTCTACCCCATGACCAGCCGCGACTGGTATGCTCCGTCCTACCGCTCGATCGGCGCGCAGGTCTGGCGCGGCTGGTCGATGGATCAACTCCTTCTGCTGTGGGCCGGCTACTTCGAGGGCTTCGGCATTCCCGAAGGCGTCAACGACCTGCCATTCTCCATCGTCATCGGCGCGCACGTGCCCGTCGCGACCGGCGTGGCCATGGGGATCAGGAATCGCAAGGATGACGGCGTCGTCGTGACCAACTTCGGCGATGGCGCTTCCTCGCAGGGCATCGTGGCGGAGTCCTTCAACTTCGCAGCCGTCTACAAGGCGCCGATCATCTTCATCGTCGAGAGCAACGGGTGGGCGATCTCGACGCCTCTTGAGAAGCAGTGCGGCAACCCGGTGCTGGCGGCGCGCGGTGTGGGTTTCGGCCTGCCGGCTCTGCGCGTGGATGGCAACGACGTGCTCGGCATGATCGTCGCGTGCCGCCGCGCCATCGACCATGCGCGCAGCGGCAACGGACCGTTTCTGATCGAAGCCGTGACCTATCGAATGAGTCTGCACACGACCGCGGATGATCCGAAGGTCTACCGCAAAGATGAAGACGTGAAGGCGTGGGAGGCGAAGTGCCCGATCCTGCGTTTCGAGAACTACCTCAAGGCCCGCGAAGTGATTGATGATGAGGCCATCGCGCGGATCAATGAGGAGATCGAGCAGGAAGTCCTCGCCGCGCGCGAGACCTTCCGCAAGCGCGCCGTCGCCCGGCCGAAAGAGATTTTCGACTTCGTCTACGAACAACTTCCCGCCGATCTGAACGGGCAGAAGGCGGAGTATTTGGAGCGATTGAAACGCAAGGGTGTGGAGTGAAATCGATTCACCGCAGAGATCGCGGAGACCGCTGAGATGAATCTTGTGATCTGCATTCTGAATCCCTCTGCGATCTCAGCGCTCTCCGCGGTAAATCGCCTCTCGTCGGATCGGAAACCGTCATGCCGCAACTGACAATGGTCGAATCCCTCAACCTGGCGCTTGGCGAGTCCATGGCCGCGGACGATCGCGTCTGCGTCATGGGCGAGGACGTCGGCGTCAACGGCGGGGTCTTCCGCGTCACGAAGGGGCTGCTCGACCGCTTCGGCCCCGAGCGCGTCATCGACACGCCGCTGGCCGAGAACGCCATCATCGGCACCGCGGTGGGCATGGCGGTCTACGGCCTCAAGCCCGTCGCCGAAATCCAGTTCTCCGGCTTCACCATGCAGGCCTTCGATCAGATCGAGCAGAACATGGCCCGCTACCGCAACCGCACACGCCATCGTTACCCGATCTCGATGGTCATGCGCGCGCCCTACGGCGGGGGCATCCGCGCCGTTGAGCATCACAGCGAATCGCGCGAGGCCTACTGGGCCCACACGCCCGGCCTCAAGGTCGTCATTCCTTCCGGCCCGCGCAACGCCCGCGCCCTGCTCGCCGCGGCCATCGCCGACCCCGACCCCGTCATCTTCTACGAGCCCAAGGCTGTCTACCGCGCCTTTCGCGAGGAAGTGAGCGAAGAGCCGGAAGTCATGGCCATCGGCAAGGCGCAGGTGGTGCGGCAGGGAAGCGACCTCACGCTCATCGGCTACGGCGCGATGATGCGCCCGGTGCTCGAAGCGGCGGATGATCTCGTTGAGGAGCACGGCGTGGACGTCGAGGTCATCGATCTCCTCTCCATCAAGCCGATGGACACCATGGCGCTCGTCGAGTCGGTGAGCCGAACGGGCCGCTGCGTGATTGTCCACGAGGGGCCGCGCACCTGCGGCATCGCGGCCGAGATCATCGCCCGCCTCAACGAGCACGCCTTCGAGTATCTGCTGGCGCCCATTAAGCGCGTAACCGGTTTTGACATCCACTTCCCCTTTTTCCAGGTCGAAAAGCACTACCTCCCCGACAGCGACTCGATCGTCGCGGCGGTGAAGGAATCAATGGAATGGACGTGATTCACACACAACCTTGACGGACCGATCCTCGCATCCGGGCTCTCGAAACGTGGCTTTCAACCTCAACGACATTCCGAGCGATCTCCTGTCGGCCTTCTGCCGCAAGTGGAATGTGGTGCGCCTGGAGGTGTTCGGCTCGGCCCTTCGAGAGGACTTTGGGCCGGAGAGCGACCTTGATTTCCTCGTGACCTTCGATCCCGCCGCCCGTCGCAGCATTTTCGATCTGGCGCAAGCCGAACAGGAGTTGGCGTCACTGCTCGGTCGCAAGGTGGATCTGGTCACCCGCGCCGGGATTGAACGAAGCAGAAACTGGATTCGTCGCCGGGAGATTCTTGACACAGCAAGGTTGCTCTATGCGGCGTGATGAGGAATCGATCATCGACATCCTCCTCGCCGCAGAACGGATCGAGGAGTATCTCTGCGGAGTCGACTTTGATCTCTTCGCCATGCAGTCTGAAAAGCAGTGGGCGGTGCTCCATCAGATGATGGTGCTCGGAGAGGCCGCCAAGCGCCTCAGTTCCGAGTTTCGCCTGGCTCATCCGTGCATTCCTTGGAGCGGCATGGAGGGCATGCGCAACCTGCTGATTCACGCTTATGATGAAGTTGACTTGAAACTGGTCTGGGAGGCGGTTACAGAAGTGTTGCCTTCAGTCGTCGAGTTCCTGCGTCAACTATCCCCGGAACAGGATGAGTAAGGCGTACCGCCGCGCTGCCTCGATGCCTCTCTTCGTGCCTTTGTGCCTTCGTGCCTTTGTGGTAAGTGTTGGACGACGACATGGCAACGAAAGACTTCATCCTCCCGGACCTCGGCGAAGGCGTACACGAGGGCCAGATCGTGCGCCTCATGGTCAAGGCCGGCGAAAGCGTCCGCGAAGATCAGCCCCTCATGGAGGTCGAGACCGACAAAGCCTCCGTCGAGATTCCTTCACCCTTCTCCGGCACGATCGCGAAGTGGCACGTTCAGGAGGGCCAAGCCGTGAAGGTCGGTCAGGTGATGGTGACGATCGGCGACGGCACGGCCTCCTCTGCGATCGGGGGAGCGGAGCCGGGGCCGAGGGCCGAAAAGGGCAAAGGCGCGATCGCACAGTCCGCCTCATCCGCAGTCGATCACTCCAACGGCGGCGTCGCCGTCGCCTCGCCGCCCGCGCGCCGCGCGCCTGCATCGCCGGCCGTTCGCATACTCGCGCGGCGGCACAACCTTGACATCGAGACGATCAAGGGCAGCGGCCCGGGCGGGCGCATCACCCGCGCGGATGTCGAACGAATCGCATCCGCAGCGCCCGCTGCCCGGCCAGCATCGACGCCCGCTCCCCGCTTGCCGTCTTCGCCTCCTGCCCCGCCCATCACCCGTGCCGTCGAGCCGCCGGGCGAGGCCGATCACGACAACTGGGGCCCGATCCGCCGCCAGAAGAACTCGATGGCGCGCCGGACCATCGCCGCCAACATGGCTCAGTCGTGGTCCACGATTCCCCACGTGACCGACAATGATGATGCGGATGTGACGGACCTCGACCGCCTCCGCCGCGGCTACCCCGCGCCCGAGAACGGTCAGCGCAAGATCACCATGCTCGCCTTTGTCATTCGCGCGTTGGCGCGGGCGTTGATGCTGCACCCTGAGTTCAACGCGGTCTTCGACGCCGAGCACGATCAGATCGTGTTTCGCCGCTACATCAACATCGCCGTCGGCGTACACACCGAGCGCGGCCTCATCACGCCGGTCATCCGCAATACCGACCAACTCAGCATCACCGACATCGCCGACGCCCTGAACGAGTTGGCGGCCAAGGCGCGCGAAGCGAAGTTCACCGTCAATGACACACGCGGCGGGACGTACACGATTTCGAATCCCGGCGCGCTGGGCGGCAGCCGCTACAGCACGCCGATCATTCCGCCGGGACAGTGCGCCGTACTGGCGCTGGGGCGCACGCGGTTGATGCCGTGGGTGGTGGAGGGATCGCTCCAGCCGCGCCTCATCCTGCCGCTGAGCCACTCCTTCGATCATCGCATCGCCGACGGCGGGCACGAGGTGGCGTTCATGCAGCAGGTCATCGGCTCGCTCGAGAATCCCGCGCGCCTGCTGCTCTGAGGCGGCCGGAAGTCAAACGCTCACCACAGAACGCTCACCACAAGGGAAACCAAGACACAAAGCGGGCACAAAGAGAATGACGACGGCCGCAAAGAGGCACAGAGGACGCAAGAATGAGAACGCAACCGCAGTCGTGAGTCCCAAGGCTTCAACTCCATGAGTCATGACCTTTTTGTGCATTTTGAGCCTCTTCGTGGCCAATGACTTCATTCTGATTCTCTTCGTGCCCCCCTTCGTGTCTTTGTGTCCTTTGTGGTGAGTATTCCGCGCCAGACGCTCGAAGGAAGATGGAACCGCAACCGCAACACGCGAGGCACACGCATGGTCGTCGGCGAGTTCACGCAGGAGGCGAATCTGGTCATCATCGGCGCCGGACCGGGCGGCTACAGCGCCGCGTTCCGCGCGGCCGAACTGGGCCTCAATCCCGTCCTCGTGGACAGCCGCAAAGACCTCGGCGGCATCTGTCTCCACGCCGGGTGCATCCCCTCCAAGACATTGCTGCACATCGCCGAGACGATCAGTCTCGGCCGCCGCGCCTCAGCGTTCGGGGTCGAGTACACCGAGCCGCGACTCGATCTTGACAAGATTCGCGCCTGGGTGAACCAGTCCTCCGATCGACTCGCCGCCGGTTTGATGGGCCGTGCGAAGAAACTGGGCGTCGAGATTGTCAACGGCCGGGCGACGTTTGATGACGGCAAGACGCTCTCGATTCACGGCGGGTCCGTGCCGCGCATCAAGTTCCGCAAGGCGATTCTTGCCGTCGGCGCCCGGCCTCTGGCTCATCCAGCGCTTCCCTTCGACGAGCGCCTCGTCATCAACCCGTGGCAGGCGCTGGCGATCGAATCGATCCCCGCATCGGTCGCGGTCGTGGGCAGCGGAGCGCCCGCGGTCGAGGTGGCGATGATCTACGCTGCGCTGGGCAGCAAAGTCACGCTCACCGCCGAGCAGCCGCAGATTCTGCCGGCGGGAGACGCCGATCTCGTCCGGCCGCTGCATCGCGCGCTGGTCGAGCATCTGAACGCCGTCGTGCTCAACGCGACGATCGCCGCCGCGAGCGTCGGTGAACAGTCGGTCCGCATCACCCTTTCAACGAAAGAGGGCTCGCGCCATCTCGATTTCGACCGTGTCATCGTCGCCACCGGTCAGGCGGGCAACACCGATGCGCTGGGACTGGATCGTCGCAAGGTGGAACTCGATGCGGATGGGTTCGTGATCGTGGATGAGCAGATGCGCACGAGTGAGTCGCGCCTCATGGCGGTGGGGGATGTGACCGGCCCGCCGTGGACGGCCGATCGTGCGCTGGCGCAGGGTCGCATCGCGGCGGAGGTCGCGGCGGGTTGGAACAGCGCCTTCGACGCCCGCGCCGTGCCGTGCGTCGCCTTCACTGATCCGCAGATCGCGTGGTGCGGGCTGACGGAGTCGCAGGCCGCGGCGCAGCAGGTGCCCCACAAGGTGGCGAAAATCCCCTGGGGCGCGTCGGCCCGCGCCGTCGGCATGAACCGCGCCGACGGCCTCACCAAACTCATCTACGACCCCGACACCAAGATGGTCCTCGGCGTGGGCATCGTCGGCGCCGGCGCGGCGGAGTTGATCGGCGAAGGCGCCCTTGCCGTCGAAATGGGCGTCGAACTCGACGACCTCGCGGGGACGATTCACCCGCACCCGTCGATGTGCGAGTTGCTCAGTGATGCAGCGCGCTGAGGCGCGACGGCGCTGCGACGTCTGATGATGCAAAGACGCAAGCGACGTCGCATATTCAAGGCGCGATGTTCGTGAAGCGCCTCCGATGTCGCTTGCGCCTTCGCATCCTCACTTCTGCTCATGCTTCGGCGCGTACTTGTGCAGCGGCACCCGCGGGCGCTGCGCCTCGACTTCGCGCAGCGGCGCCACCTCCAGGAACGTCGCGTTGTAGTTCCGCGCCAGTTCCTGGTAGATCTGCGTCCCCTGAGTCTTCCACTTCACTTCATCCTCCGAGAGTTGACGGATCGCCTTGGCGGGAATGCCGGCGACGAGCGTGCGCGGCTCGACGATCATCCCCGCCTTCACGAACGTGAGCGCCGCGACAAACGCCTCCTCCCCGATGACCGCATCGTCCATCACGACGGCGAGCATGCCGACCATCGCGTTGCGTTTGATCGTGCAACTGTGGAGGACGGCGCCGTGTCCGATGTGGCCGTCCTCTTCGACCACGGCGTTTTTGCCGGGAAAGCAGTGCAGCGTGCAGTTGTCCTGCACGTTGCACCCGGCCTTGAGGATGAGTCGCCCGATGTCGCCGCGCAGCGAAGCGCCGGGCCCGACGAGGCACCCCGGCCCGACGATCACGTCGCCGATGAGCGACGCCGTCGGATGAATGAACGCGGTCGGATCGACCACCGGCCGAACACCCATGAACTCGTAACACGGCATGACGTGCGACCTCCAACTCTCATCACGAAATCACGGAATCACGAGTCCGCGAATCAGCCACGCACCGCCCACCGCTTCCGGCCTCGTCGCCCGCAGACTCCTCCAGACTCTCGACGGCGTCTTCCAGGACCAAGAACCATTCCAACTCCAGCCCCGCAGCACCTGGCTCTCAACGGACAATCCTGGTGGTAAACAGTAGACTCGCGTTGGCACAAGAGACCCACGCGCTTCCGCCGCACTACCCCGCCAGCGCCGGTTCGACCGTCAGCGACTCCAACCGCGTCTTGAGAATGGCCAGCAACGTCGCCGGCTCACGCGCTGCGGCGGTCGGCCGGTAGTACACCTCGGCCTCATCGCCTCCCGCGGCGTCCACCAGCCGCACCGTCCCCGGCACTCCGAGCATCGCCTCCGCCAATCGCTGAGCCTGTCGGACCTTGAAGATGAGATCGCTCTCGTGCCGCACGAGCGAGCGCACCCCGCCGATCGCCGCGAGGATTCGCACCTCCGTGAGCCGAAAGAGCATCTCCGTCGTCGCCGGCATCGAGCCATACGCATCCACCAGATCGCTCTGCACCTTTGCAAGATCGGTCAGACTCCGCGCCTGGCTGAGGCGCCGATACGCCTCCATCCGCCGCAGGTCGGCGGGAATGAAGGCCTTGGGAATCGCCGCGTCGATGTCGAGTTCGATCTCCGTCTCAACCGGGCGCAGGTCCGGCTCGTGCTTCAGATCCTTCACCGCCGTTTCGAGCAGGTGGCAGTACATCTCGTATCCCACGGCGGCGATGTGCCCCGACTGCTCCGCCCCGAGCAGATTCCCCGCCCCGCGCATCTCCAGGTCGCGCATGGCGATCTTGAACCCCGCCCCGAGCATCGAAAACTCTTCGATCGCCCGCAGCCGCTTGGCCGCCACCGACGTGACCGACTTGTCGCGCGGCAGCAACAGATAGCAATACGCCCGGTGCTTCGATCGCCCAACGCGCCCGCGCAACTGGTGCAGGTCCGCCAACCCGAACCCCGTCGCCTCGCTGATGAACATCGTGTTGGCGGTGGGAATGTCGATGCCCGACTCGATGATCGTCGTACACACCAGAATGTCCGCTTCGTGGCGGATGAACTTGATCATCACGTTCTCGAGTTCGCGGTCGGGCATCTGCCCGTGTCCGATGATCACCCGCGCCTCGGGCGCCATCTTCTGCACCTGGTCCGCGATGCTCTTGATGTTGTAGACGCGGTTGTGGACGAAGAAGACCTGCCCTTCGCGCGCCAGTTCGCGCCGCATCGCCTGGGCCAGTCGCTTCTCGTTCCACGGGATAACTTCCGTGACCACCGCGCGCCGGTCCGTTGGCGCCGTCGTCAGCGATGAAATGTCCCGCAATCCCAGCATCGACATGTGCAGCGTGCGCGGGATCGGCGTGGCGCTCAAGGTCAGTACATCCGCGGTCAGGCGGAACTGGAGCAGCCTCTGCTTGTGCTCCACGCCGAAGCGCTGCTCCTCATCGACCACGACCAGCCCGAGGTCGGCGAACTTGACATCCTTGGAGAGCAGCCGGTGCGTGCCGATGATCACATCCACGCGCCCTTCGCGCAGGTCGCGCAGGATCGCCCGCGACTTCTGCCCCGATTGAAAGCGCGAGATCACCTCCACGCGAAACGGGTAATCCGCGAAGCGCTGGCGGAAGGTGTGATAGTGCTGCTCGGCGAGCACCGTCGTCGGCACGAGGACCGCGACCTGCTTGCCGTACTCCGCCGCCTTGAACGCGGCGCGGATCGCCAGTTCCGTCTTGCCGAAGCCCACGTCGCCGCACAGCAGCCGATCCATCGGCCGGTCGCCGTGCATGTCCTTCTTGATCTCGCTGAGCGACGCGAGTTGGTCCGGCGTCTCCTCATACGGAAACTCCGCCTCGAACTGCTTCTGCCACGCCGTGTCGCCCGGATAGCGGATGCCCGGCACGTGCTGCCGCGCCGCCTGGATGCGCAGCATCTCAGCCGCGAGGTCGCGCACCGCCTCGCTCACCTGCTCCTTCTGACGCGACCACTTCTTGCCCCCCATGTGCGAGAGCGGCGGCTTGCCCTCGAACCCGCCGATGTATTTCTGCACGAGATCGATCCGCGTCAGCGGCACGTGCAGCCGCGTAGTCCCCGCAAACTCCAGCGTCAGATACTCGCGCTCCGGCGCCTTCTCGTTGCGCCGCCCGTCGGTGCGGTCGATCCTCATCATCGCCAGTTCCACGAACTTCGCAATGCCGTGATCGCGATGCACCACGTAATCGCCCGGCACGATCTCCAGAAACGCATCCATCGCCCGGCCCGCGCGCAGCCGCTTCGAGCCTCGCCGCACGTGATACCGGTGCAGCAACTCGTGGTACGGCACCAGCGCCACCCGCCGATCACCCTCGCCCACCCACACGAATCCGCGATGCAGATACTCCGCGACCGACTCGATCTCCCCCACCCCCTCCGGCGCGGCGTCGGCCACGAGTTCGCGAAACCGTTGCCGTTCACTCTCACTGGCGCAGAACACGATCACCCGCGCTTCGCCGCGGCTCATCTCGACCAGTTCGCGCACCGCCTCCTTCGCATCCTCCGCAAAGGGCGGCAGCGATTCAACCGGCAGGTCGATCGTCGCATCCGGGTCCGTCGCCCCCACCGGGTGCGCATCAATCTGCACGTAGGTGAACCGCCGCAAATCCGCGAGCACCGCCGGCGGGCCGAAGACCGCGCCGCCCGAGATCGCCCGTTCGTAATACCCCCGCCCCTGCTCGGTCACCTCCATGAGTTCGTGCAGCACCACTGCCGCTTCCTCGGGCAGGTAGCGCGACAGCAGCGTGCCCCCTTCATCGCTCAGCAGCGCCTTCACCGTCGCGCCGATGATCTGCACTTCATTGATGCGCCGATCCGTCGCCAGCGTGTCCGGGTCGATCTCGCTGATGCGCTCGATCTCATCGCCGAAGAAGTCCAGCCGCACCGGCGGCGTCTCGTCGCCGCGACCCGCCGGATAGATGTCCACCAGCCCGCCGCGCACCGAAAACTGCCCCGGCCCATCCAGCGCCGCCACCCGCTGATACCCCGCCTCCTCCAGCCACGCCAGCAGCACCCCCGTCGGCTGCGTCTGCCCCACGCGCAGATTCAGACAGAGTGACCCGAGCCGGTCCGCCGTCGGCACCGCCTGCATCAACGCATGAATCGGCGCCACGATCACCGCCGGCGCGCCGCCGTCAATCAGCAGCCGCACAAGTTCGAGCCGCTGCCCGAGCAGTTCCGGATTCACCCCCGTCTCACCCGGCAACACCTCCAGCGCCGGAAACAGCCGCGCGCCGACGCCCATAGCGCCAAGTTCATCCACCGCCTCATCCGCATCATCAATGTGCGCGGTGACCAGCAGGATCGGCGCCCTTCTCTCTTCTCGACTGGCTCCTCTCTCCTCCTTCGCCGCCACCGCCCCGACGATCGCACTCACCGTCGAAGCGTTCCCCCCGGGAATGCGGACAAACGTCTCCCGCCCGCTCCCCAGCCGCCCGGCCAGTTCGCGCATCGCCTCATGCCTCGCGATGAGTTGCACCCAGTCCATCACGCCCCGCAAACCTCGATCCAACAGGTGCAGCAGCTGTCCCGCCCGTTGATCCCAAAGCCCAAGTCCAACCGCCGCCCATCGCCGCCCCCAGCGCGCACGCCCACGCCGCGAACCCCGGAACCATCCGGGGCCGCTGACGCAGCCGTTGACTCACACTCCCCGTCACTCCCGCGCAGAGCCTGCCCCAGCGGAGGCGGGGGCGGGAAGCCGGTGAGCACTCCTGCCACATTCTATCGGCCAATCCAACGAGCCGCGCCTGTAAGGAAGCCGGCTCGCGACAAACACCGGCAACGCGCCGCCCGATTCACCACACGGGCACAGAGAAGCCAACCCGCCGCCCGACCGTGATCACGTCAAGCGAGTGCTATTCCGCACACCGCACGCCTCGCCCACACCCTGACACCCGACATAGAGTGAGGGGTGCTCTGCATCCTCAAGTCAATCGGCGCATGGCTTGTCCTGATGATCATCGGGACAAACCTGATTGGGCTGATCGTTCGAGGCTGCCTGTGGATGCCGACTCCCGTGCATGAATCGCCTGACTACGAAACTGAGGTCATCCGGAGCGAATGGGCTCGTCTCGTATCCGCCAACACGACCTTGACGCTGATTGCCACTCTCGCGGCGGCGGGGTACCTGTTCGCTCTGCACCACTACTGGAACTGGTACCTCGCATGCGCAGCGGCAATCCTCATGGCAACCCGCATCCCGGAACTGATTTGGGAACTCCGTTCCGGCAGTCGCGTCACGCGCAGAGACCGCCCGAAGGGAACTTTCCATATCCTGACGACTGCACTCGATTGGGCGTCCCTTCCCTTGATCTGGTATGCCCTGTGCGAAGTGGGCTAACACTTAGAGCGCCTAACACAATAGCGGTTTGAGTTTGCGGAAGCAGATGAGGATGCATCCGAGTGAGAGGAAGGCTTGATGGATGTCGCTGAGGCGTTCATAGCGGATGCGGAGC
>Ga0326597_10001019_pt1 | contig 46782 bp, 42 predicted proteins | sample RVTome_12_FD_203789 | JGI IMG/M metagenome (GOLD analysis project Ga0326597, IMG submission 203789) | Soil microbial communities from uranium-contaminated site in the Upper Colorado River Basin, Wyoming, United States - RVT100D185 | ecosystem: Environmental > Terrestrial > Soil > Contaminated >...
GATGAGACGCTGACCGCCTTGCGGATCACGCCGCAATCGTTCCACGGCGAATGGAACTACCAAGTAACACCGCGCCTGAAATGACCATGTTATTGTTGCGCGCGTCCTAAGGCACGAAGACACAAAGGAGAGACGGATTGAGCAGCGTTCATTCAGAATGAATTCTGGATCCCGTTTGAGACATCCTTGCACTCCGGCCTTCTTCGTGCCTTTGTGACCTTGTGTCCTGGTGTGAAACGTTGGACGTGCGACGCGCCATCAGCGAAGTGCCTGACCCAGTCGCCCGTCACACTCGGCCAGCAACGCTTCTGCCGCTGCACGTTCGAAGCCGCGGCGCTGCATGACGATCGCGGTCTTGACGGCTCCGCCCGCTTCGTCGAGCAGCGCCAGCGCCGCAGCGCGGTCGAGATCGGTGAGCGTCATGATGATCCTCGCAGCGCGGTCGCGGAGTTTCGCGTTGCTGGCGCGGAGATCGACCATGAGGTTCTCATAGACGCGGCCGGTGCGGATCATCAGCGTGGTCGAGATGGTGTTGAGGGCGAGTTTCGTCGCCGTCCCCGCCTTGAGGCGCGTCGAACCCGTGAGCACTTCAGGCCCCGTCTCGATCACGATGAGATGATCGACGAACGCTGGGCGCACCATCGGCGCACACGTGAGCAAACCCGTGACCGGCGTTCCACGATGACCGCTTCCGCTTGCGTCTTCGCCTCCGCGCGACTTGACAAACTCGAGCGCCCCCAGCACAAAAGGCGTCGTCCCCCCCGCGGCGATCCCCAGCACGGCATCATCGCGCGTCAACTTCAGCGCCGCCAGTTCCGCCTCCGCGGCGCGCGGATCATCCTCGCGCCCTTCGCTCGACCGGCGCAGCGCCGCATCGCCGCCCGCGATGATCGCGATGATCCGATCGGGGGGGATCTGAAAGGTCGGCGGGGCTTCCGAGGCATCGAGGACGCCCAGGCGCCCCGAGGTGCCCGCGCCGATGTAGACGAGCCGCCCGCCGCGCGCAAAGCCCGGCTCGATCGCCTCGATGAACGCCGTCAGGCTGGCCGCCGCCTGCTCCATCGCAGGGAACACCCCACGATCCTCGCGCTGCATCACCGCCACGCACTGCGCCACGCCCAACTCGTGCAGGTTCATCGTGCGCTCGTTGCGGTGCTCGGTGCGCAGGTGGCCGCGGTCGGGAGGATGATCGGGCGGGGAAGCGTTCACGGGTACACCCACGAGCCGGCTACCGGCGCGGGGCCGGGCAGTCTGGTCACCTGCGGCAGTGTGATGGCGATGCGTTCCTCGCACAGCGCGCCGAGGATCGCCATGGCGATCGCCTCGCGATACGGCGCCGGCACGCCGAGGTCATCGCTGCGATTCACGGGCGACGTTGAGCGCTTCTGAAACTCACCGAGCAGCGCCTTGTTGAGCACGCCCCCGCCCGCGAGGATGAGCCGATCCACGGCGCCGATGCGATTGAGCGCCACCGTCGCAACGGCCGCGCACGCCGATCGCAGGATATTGAAGCGCTGGTCGGTGGTCACGGCCGCGCCGCGAGCGGCCGCCTTGGACACGCGCGCCAGGCCTTCGGCGAGGTCGTCATCGGTCCCCAGCGAACGCCCCAGACCCTTCTGCTTATCGAAGAGTTCGACCAGCTGAGCAAAGCACGCCTCATCGACGCGCCCCTGAAGCGCCTGCGAGCCGCCCTCGTCGAAGGGCAGGTTGAACAGAGAGCGAGCCAGGCCGTCGAGGACGTGGTTGCAGGCGCAGATGTCCCCGGCCTCGATGCCGTCGATCGCCTTGAAGTGATCCTGCCTCGGTCCCTTCGGCGGAAGCGTCGTGTAATTGCAGAATCCGCCGAGGTTGAGGATGGCGCGCCGCTCCTTGGCGTCGCGGAAGAGAATGTAGTCGGCGATGGGAGTGATCGGCGCGCCCTGCCCTCCCGCGGCGACGTCGGCTGCACGCAGGTTGCTCACCACCCGCACGCACAGGCGCCGCGCGATGATCGCGGGCTCGAGCAATTGCCACGTCAGCGGCGGCGCGTGATACACCGTCTGCCCGTGTACGGCGATGAGATCGGCGATGTCCTCACCGATGATTTCCCTGATCGCCTCGGCATGGAGCGCACTGAAATCAAGATTGAGGGCGGCGATGGCCCGGGACGAGAGCGCCTCCTGGTTCGCCAATCGTCGCAGCCCTTCGCCGATCGAACCAAGAGGCTGACTCAACGTGCGCACGAGACCGATGCGCATGTCCAGTCCCCGGCCCGTGATCTTCACGAGCGCGACGTCGAGGGCGTCGAGGCTCGTGCCCGTCATGCAGCCGACGACGAGTCGCGTTTCCGTTTCCTGACCTGTAGCCATCTTCCGTTCCGCTCCCTGTCGCCGGCGCCTTCACTCCCTCTCCCCCCGGGAGAGGGCCGGGGTGAGGGCCGATCGTCAATGGGCGACCGGCGCGATGCCCCTGATCTGCCTGTCCGAACCAGTCGCGGTGAACTCGTGTTCAGCCTGAACCTACTGCTCAAGTTCCTCGGCGATCCTCTGATAGTATCGGCAGGAATCGTCGAGACCGCCGATGCGGCTGCGCTCAAGCCAGAGGCGGCGATGCTCGTCGATGATCTGCCGCATGAACCGGGCGAGGTCTTTCGGCGCGATGCTGCGATCGCCTCGCCGCAGCAGGCCGCGCATGATCCCGAATCGGCACACATTGAGCGTCAGCCAGATCTCATCATGCACAAGTTCGGTCGGGAAGCGCGGCACGTCGGCAAGAAGCGTGGACAGGCGAGATTTGAGGAATCGCCACTGCGACGCATCGCCGCCGAAGTGCGGCTCGACGCTCAGCGGTTCGTGTATGTCGCTGTAGAGAGCGGTGGCATTGAGCACTCGCTCCGGCGGCGGTCCCGGTCCCTGAACCATCTCCCATGCGCCGCGCAAAGGGCCGTCGAGGTCGCCGAGTTCTTCCAGCCATGGTCCGACGAGGCCGCTCGCATCTCCCATGAGGTGAAAGGACGCGGCGCGTGCATCGAAGCGATCGGCGGCGTCGGCGTTCCACGCGACGCTGGCGCCGTCGGCGAGGGCGTGGAGGGTGATGGGCCACTGCTGGCGGTGGCCGTGATCGCCCCATTCGGTGATGAGGTACCCCGCCGCGCCGTGCGCGAGGCCGGCGCGGGCGGCGGCGATGAGGTTGCCACGACGTTCGCTCGTCCGGCCCGTGATGCTGCGCCACGCGCTCGTGCCGGGGCACATCCACACCGCGCGCGCACTGCCGCTTGCGGCCTGCCGAATGGCTCTGCACCACTGCTCAAAAGGCGCATCGGGTTCATACCCCCACACCAGCGCGGTGAGATCGACATCAAGCAGATCGAGGGCGCGAGGCTCGCGCAGCGCAATGTCCGCCCAGAACATGGGTATCCCGCCGTGCTGCCGCGCGATCGCCGCCACGGCATTGACATATTCCGCATACACCGCCGCGCGTCCGTGCCGCTCCACCGCGGCGCGGCTGCGCCCCGTCCCCACGTCAAAAGTCTCATCGCAGCCGATGTTCACGCGCGGCGAGCGAAAGCACGGCAGCAGTTGCCTGAGCCAGTCATCGACGAGTTCCAACGAGCGCGGATCGATGGGGCAGAGACTGAACGGCCCGGAGCGCGGCACGCGCACCTGCCCGTTGTCGAAGACCCAGTCGCCGTGCGTCTCCGCCAGCGGCGCGTAGCGAGGGTGCGCGAGCCAGCGCGTGAGGTGGCCGAAGCAGTTCTGATTCGCCGCCAGTTCGATGCCGTGTTTCCCTGCATATGTATCGAGTGTGCGGATTTCATCCGGCGTCATCGGCGAAGCGTCACGCCACACCTGCTCATGCCCCGCGTACGCAAACGTGTGCTCCATGTAGAGCTGGAGGTGATTGATCTTGAGCGCGGCGAGATGATTGACGATCTCAAAGAGCATCTCCATCGTCGGCACCCGATCGCGCGAGATGTCAAGCATCACGCCGCGCAGGGCGAAGGATGGCTCATCTTCGATGATCATCCCCGGCAGCGCTCGCTCATCGCGCCCTCCCGAAGCCCCCCCTCTCCCGAGGGGGGGAGGAGATCGACGCGCCCAGCGCACAATCTGCACCAATGTGCGCAGCGCGTACCGCCCCCCGATCCCCGCGTGCGCCTCGATGCGAGCGAAGCACGCACTCCCATTATCCCGCGGCGCGATGGTCAGCCGATGCCACTGCCCGCGCGTCGAACGTTCATCAACCATTTCACCGGTCATCTGCACCACGATGTGCGCCCGACCCGCATCATCGATGCGCCGCGCGCCGAGTTGCTCGACCTCCGGCCACGCGCCGGCGCCGGCGATCGTCCACTCGCTCGGCATCGACACAACGCCACCCATCAGGCGCAGCAATCGCGGCGGCGGAATGAGAAGCGGCGACTCACTCATGACGAAGCGTCGCCCGGACCAGATTCAGCCTTCGGCCGACCCGCGGCGCACACCATCAGCGCCAGAGCCGTGCAGTAGAGCAGTCGCCAAGGAAAAGCCGGCTTGAGATCGACGAGGTACTGCGGCTTGATTTCCTCGAACCACCCCGGCGTGAGGTAGATCGCCGTGCCCGTGCCGATGAGCAGCGCCGCCACCGCGCTGATGCTGTTGCCCTGCTTCGTGAAGATCGCCGTGAGAAAGACGGCGAGCAGACCGGGATAGGCGTACGTCATCACCTCCAGGGCGAAGTCGATGAGCGTCTGCTCGCTGGCCGCGTGCCACACCATGCACAACCCGGCAAAGAGGGCCAACACCACGCCCCACGCCATCACCGCCAGTCGTCCGATGAGAAGGTAGTGCCTTTCCTCCGCGCCGGGCACGAGGCGCTTGTACACGTCGTTTGTGAAGGCCGACGCCATCGCATTCAAGGATGAGTTCACCGTCGAAAGCCCGGCCGCGAAGAGGCCCGCCATCATCAATCCCGGCAGGCCCGCGGGCAGTTCGTTGAGGATGAAGTTCAGGAAGACTTTGCGCGAGGCGTCCGGCGCGGCGTGCGGCCCGGCGCCGCCCATCACATCCGCCCGCTGATAGAACACGAAGAGCAGCAGCCCGATCAGCATGAACAGCAAGGTCACCGGCAGGCCGATGAGGATCGCCCCGATCACGCTGCGGCTGCCCTTGAGCGCCGACTTGCACGTCAGCGTGCGCTGCGCCAGGTCATGGTCCGTGCCGTAGGCGGCGATGTTGAAGAGCACAAAGCCGAAAATCGCGGTCCACAGCGTGTAGGTCGTCGAGGGGTTGGTGGAGAGATCGATGAGAGTGAGTTTCGAGGCCGCCCCCGGCGCCGGCTCGCGCAGCACGTCGAGCAATTCGCCCGCGCCGATCGGGATGCGGTTGAGCAGGATCGCGCCCGCGATGAGCGCGGCGCCGACGAAGACGATCGTCTGGATGACATCGGTCCAGATCACGCTCGCCACCCCGCCCACGAAGGTGTATCCCACGCCCGCGACCATGAAGAGGATGATCGCCAGCCAGAGATGGCCCGGATCGGTGTCCTTGAAGAGAATGAGCGAGGCGGGAATGGCGGCGATGTAGATGCGCGACCCGCTCGCCAGCACGCGCCCGGCCATGTACATGAGGCTCGAACACGTTCGCGCCGTCGGCCCGAAGCGCCGCTCGAGCAGTTCATACACCGTGCTGACGTTGTATCGGTAGAAGACGGGAATGAAGAACGCGGCGACGATGAGCACCGCGATGATCGCGCCGATGTTGGCCGAAAGATACGTCAGGTTGCTCTTGTAGGACTGCTCCGGCCCACCGATGAACGTCGCGGCCGAGAGCGAGGTCGCCAGCACCGAGATCGCCACCGCCCACGCCGGCAGATTCCGCCCGCCGAGGAAGTAATCGCTCGAACTGGTGCGCTTGCGCCGCGAGACGAGCCAACCGGTGACGATGAGAAGCACTCCGTAGCCGCACAGCACGACCCAGTCGAGCGCGGCGAGGGCGCCGCTGTCCATCGCCATCTCTTCTGCACCCGGTGTCGGCACGGTTGCTCCCGCGGCCTGCCATGGCAGGGACCATCTCGTCGCGGGTCGATTCTAGAACCCCTCCGCCCCAGGTGCGGCGAGCGGCGACGGTCCGCCTGCGGCCTCGCCGTGAGGGCGATGGCCTCGGCAACGCGACGCGGAAGATGCACCAAAGCCGGTTATTCGACCACCACGCGGCGGAAGTTCTCGGAGATGTTTTCGAGTTCCGCCGCCTGCACGTGAACCTCGCCGAGGGGGAAGTTCGCGGGAACAGTGAATTACTTCACTGCCGTGCCGCTGCCGTCGGCGTAACTGCTGCCGAGGAAGACGGCGCTGCTGATTTCGAGTGTGACGTACAGGGGGTCGCCGATGTACGTCTCGCCGCAGCCGTAGAAGGAGTAGTACCAGCGCACCAGGTTGCCCGGCGCGGCGCCCTTCACCGTCAACTTCACATCCGTGCCGCGCTTGATCTCGCCCGGCTCGCACGATTCGCACTCGTAGTCAATCTCCAGCGTCAGCGACTTGTTGAGGTCCGTCCGTGCCAGCCATGTCTTGCGCGTCGATGTGCCCTCGAACCACATCAGGTGGCTCCACATCACACCCGCAAAGTCCTCATGCGGATCTTCATCCATGGCGCTGTAGTCGGCCCACGAGAGCTGCCCGGAAGGAGAAGACTCGCTTTGCTTGAGCAGAAGCGGCGCGCGCAACTCATCTTCATCATCGTACCACTTGCGGATCTGCCGGTAGATGGCGGGATGCTGCGTGGCCGATGCCTGGTTGTACGCGATGGCGACATTGTCCTCGTCATCCACGTGGATCGCTGGATACCAGGCGCTGATGTCTTCTCCGGGATCGATGGTTCCGCTCTGGACGAGTTCAGGATCGTTGTCGCTGTAGGGCCATCCGTTCATGGCGATTTCGTACCAGCGCACCTTCGCCGTGTTGGGCTCCTCCTGCGGAACCTCAGGGCCAATCGCGTGCGCCGCCCAAGCCGAACCGTTGCGGTAGACAGGGAACTTGAAGTCCCAGTTGCAGAGAACATCGTTGTTGGTGCCGGGCACATCGACGCGAACGGGAGCCGTGAAGTAGTCCGGAACCGTCAGGTCGTAGGTGGAGAGTGAGTTGTCGGACGCGTTGAGTGCATACAGTCGCACGAGGGTGTTGACGCCCGTCTCCTTGTGCGAATCGGTGATGAAGTAGCCGACCGCCTCCGCAGGCTCCTCGTACAACTTCATGCAGCCGATGGCGCGGAACATCGGCGGTTCGTATTGGCCTGAGATCGCGGTAACATCCTTCTGCGTCATCGTCGGAGTCTGGCCAGCGATGAGGTCGTCCTTGGTGAGCGACGCGATCACTGCTCGACCCGCCGGGCCGCTGCCCAGGCGCGCCCATGTGATGTACACGTAGTCCTCGCCGACGCTCATGCCGGGAAAGTCTACGTCGCCCGGCAGGTCTGTGAAGTCGAAGAAGTACCAATCCCCCGTGTCGAGTGTGGGATTCGATGATTTCGAGACGGCGAGGCGGAGGGAGAGCCGGCCTCGAAGGGTCAGGGCAAAATAGCGCTGGGACAACGCGTCCCAGGCACAGACCGTGTCTGCACCACCACCGAAGAAGGTACTCAGCGTCTGGTTGGCAATCTCGGTGCCATCTCTGTCGAACAACCACAATCCCGCATTGGTGCTGGCCAGTATGGAACTCGATCCGACTGCAATTGAGCAATCCGCCGCGGTTAGAAACATCGAGGACTGCACCTCAAAACCGAAGTCAACAGGTTCTCCGCAATCCTGGGCGCGAGCGAACGGAATCGCGGTCACCAAGGCTAGCACTTGAGACACACAGCGCAATGCGCGCCGGTTCTTCGCCAAGCAGAAGTGCGACATCATGACCACCCTCCTTCCCAATTACGGGATTTGCACGACGTTGCTCGTTTCACATCCACCGTCCGGGTAGTTGAGAGTCTGCAAGTATCCACCGCATGCCAACGGCCCAGCGACGCCTTCGAAGAATGCAAATCCGTTTTCGTCGCTGACCACACTATCGATGACGCGAAGTCCGCGATAACCCACTCCAAGTTCTACTCCGGAGCAGAAGTGGAACTTCGGGAGTCGAAATGGCTTTGCGCGCGGCGAGAAGAGAATCATCAGAGCGCGCTCCGGCCGCGAGCCTCTGATCTCCGCGCGCATCGGCCCCGGACACCCGCCTTCGATCGTCAGCACCGGCTGCGCCATCGCCGGCGCGGCGAACAGCGCCAGCACGCCCAACCCCACCAGGGCGAGCCTGTTGATTCGGATCGTTCTCATGTTTGTCTCCTTCCACAGATTGTCCGGTCCCAAGCGCCGTATGGCTGCACTTGACCTATTCGATTTCGACGACGTTGCTCGTTTCACATGTACTAAGGATGATCTGGAGATAGCCGCCACAGGCGCGTGAACCGGCCGTCCCTTCGAAGAAGGCGAATCCGGTGTTATCGAGGCGCTTCACTGCGACCTCACGTAGATTGCGCCACCCGAGGCCGAGGCGGGTTCCAAAACAGGAGTGATGCGGAATGGCGATCGAGCCTGTTTCTGACGCAAACAGAAGAATGGCTCCAATGTTAGGACGACCCCGGGAGACCTCCGCCCGGAGCATTCCGGGACAACTGCCATCTAGCGTTAGCACGGGTTCGAACTGCGCCATCGCCGGCGCGGCGAACAGCGCCAGCACGCCCAACCCCACCAGGGCGAGCCTGTTGACTCGGATCGTTCTCATGATTGGCTCCTTCCGCCCTGTGGGCGGTCTTGCGGCGCCTGCCGGCGCCGCCATCTCACTGAACCAGAGTACCACGTCCGGAAGCAATCGTCAAGCGAAAAACGGGAAACCGGGCAAGGAACACCACGGATGTGCCTCAGTGATCTGGAAAACGTCATTCAATCCTCCCAGTGCGCTTGAGCCATCATGGATCAGGTCTGCCGACTCCCGGAAACGTGGGGAACGGCGGTCTGCACGGCAACCGCCAATGAACAGCGCCACGGACTTTCGTCCGTGGCGCTGCGAAGGAGAGTGAGACTTGTCAGCCGCGCCGGGCGGCCCTAATTCGTGATCGGGCTTTGATCTTCAGGCTCCTCGCGGTAGAGGAAGCGGCTCTCGAGTTCGCGCCGGATCTTGGCCAGCGCCTTGACCTGAATCTGCCGCACCCGCTCCTTGCCCACGCCGACGATCTGGCCGACCTGGCCGAGCGTGAGGCTGCGATCGAGCGAGGCCGAAGCGCGACCCTGCGGCGCGTCATCGCTGATGCCGAAGCGGTGGCGGATGATCGACATCTCGACATCCGTCAGGCCGCAGCGGTTCTCCTTGACGATGCTCGCGACCTCCTCGGCACAATCCTGATCGAGCAACTCGCGCCGCTCGTCGAAGGGGCGGGCCACTTCGAGTTCAGGCTCGAACTCGACGGGGAAGCGCTCGCGGTGCCGGCTCGCCTTCACCCCGAGGCGGCTGAACGCCTTGAGGATCGACTGGCAGGCATAGGTCGAGAACTTGAAGCCGTAGTCGGCGTTGAACTTCTCCGCGCTTCGAAGCAGGGCCATGTTGCCCTCGCTCACGAGGTCGGCGAACTCGAGATCGCGGATGCGCGTCCGCCGCGCCATGGCGATGACCAGCCCGACGTTGCTCTCGGCGATCTGAGTCCGCAGGTCTTCGACCTTGCGGTGCCACCTCAGCATCTCGCGGATCTGTGCCCCGGTCGGCTCGATCGAAGCGGGCTGACCCTGGCCCGGCGCGCCGGAGGGGTCGGCCTCCATCCCCAGTTCCTCCTGGATCTTGCTGATCCGGAACTTCGCGTAGTTGAACTGGTGGAAGAGAACCCGCTCCTGCTTGCTCGACAGGCGCTTGATCTGCCCGCTCGACACCGCCTGGTTCGGCGAGCGCGTCAGGCGGTCCATCAGCGGCTGGTACCAGGAAATGTCGGGCTTGGCGATCGACTTCTCGTAGATGCGGATCTGAGCCTCGCGCTCGTGGAACGTGGGGCTGTCGATGAAGTCGATCGGGCGGCTGAGCAGGTCGGCGACCACGCGCGCCTCATCGGGGCGCAGGTCGGGCCGGGCGGTCGGACGGGCCGCACGCACGGGCGATCGCAGGCCGTCGTGGAACTGCATCTGCTCGAAAGGGGATCGGGTTGGAGTGTCGTTCTTTCGCATTTTTCTACCTGCAGGTCGGGGCCGCCCGGATCATCCCGGCAGCAGTCTTCTGGTTGGGCCTCGGTCCGGGCGGGTGTCGCGCGGGGTGACGGAGCCGGTTAACCTGCACTTCTATGTATGGAATATGACGCGCAAAGGTTCAAATGATTCTAAAAAACACCCAGAATCACCACAATTCCCCCCAATCAGGCGAGAAGTCAGGGTTTCCCCTCCCTCTCATCGACCGATCTGATCCATTTTTGCCAATGGAAGTGCGTAGCCCAAAAAGGGGGGGGTGCGTGGAAGCCGGGTCTGGGCGACTCCAGCAGCTGGCAGCCGGGAACCCCATATGGGCCATCGGCGTCCGACCGGCGGAGAAGCCCAGCGGCGAAGTCCAGCGGCGAAGCCCAGAGAGAGGAGAAGGTGGAAAGTTGAACAGGATAAGGCCCGCTCGGTGCCCCGATCCCTCGGCGCCTTCCCCTACTCGATCCTCACCACGTTGCTGGTCTTGCAGCGAGTGATGTCGATGAGTTGGAGGTGGGCGCCGCAGACGGCGCGGGGGACGTTGGTGACGAGGCGGCCGGCGCCGAAGGGGCCGGCGGAGCCGATGAAGGCGACTTGGAGGTCGCGGGAGCCGAGGCCGAGGCGGGTGCCGGCGCAGGAGTTGCCGTCGGGGATGACGAAGTTGCCCGTGCGCCGGCCCAAGAGGATGGCGATGCGGGCGCGGCGGTCAGGCGTGGCCTGGAACCAGCGGACTTCGATCTCACCCCCCGGCCCGCCGGAGCAGTCGGGGACTTTCTGGAGAGTCAGAACCGGCGGCGGACAGTTGCCCGGCTCGCCTGGGTCGAGGTCGAAGACGTAGACGGCGCCGATGGCGTCAAACTGACTTCCTCCGGGACACTGCGTGGCGAGCGCGCCGACCACGGCCATGTCCGCGGAAGCGCCGCTGCCAAGGGCGACGTCCACGGCAAAGGCGTCGTACCCATCCTGCTCGCGGCCGAAGAGCGCCTGGTTCGCTGACCACTGCCCAGTCGTCGCGTCGCGCTCGACCAGATAGGCGCTGCCCGACTCGGGGCCGAATTCGCGGCTGTTCACAGCGCCGGCGAGGACTCGATTCGGGTCGTCGGGAGCAAAGTGAACGCTGTGGCCGAAGGCGATATCGGTCGGGTTGGGCACGGGCGGAGGAATCCGCGTCTCTTCTTCCCAGACGCCGCCGACGAGACGACGGTAGATGTACACTCCGCCAGGTCCGAGCGAAGAGCCGTTGCGGTTTTCGCCCCGGGCGCCAATGGCGATCCGATGCGTTGCGTCCGGTGTGTCGTTCAAGCCGACGACGGTGACATCACTTCCAAACCGATCACACGGCACGGGAACATGCGCTTTGAGCGTCGCCTCCAGCACCCATTCTTCAGACACCCGATCGAAACGATACGCGTATGCGGCGCCGACCGGCCCCTCGGGCACGGACTGGCACGCCGGAGCGCCGACCAGGAGAATGGTTTCGTCGTCATGCTCCGCTGCGGAGAGGCTCCTGCCGAATCCGTTGTCAGGCACGCCGTCGGATGCCTGAAGATGCGCCTGCTGCCGCCAGATGCCCTGCAGGTCTTGCTCAAATATGTACACAGATCCGACGACGCCAAGATCGGGCGACCCGGGTGCTCCGACAATCAGGAAGGTGCGTTCACTCGCCGTCGCCCATGTCACAGATCTACCAAACCACTCATACGGCAGGGTGATGTGCGGAAGCACGCCCGCTTGTTCTATCCACCGTCCCTGCGCATCAAGCACATAGACATATGCCTTGCCTGCACTCTGCGCGAGATTGCTCTTGCTCGGGCTACCTGCTGCCAGCAGCCATCGGTCCCGCGGAGCATCGTAGTGCATCGCAACGGTCTGCCCGAACGCATCAAAAGTATTCAAGTCCGTCGGTCTCAGATCGGCTTCGAACTTCCAAATTCGGTTTGCCGGATCGAGCGAATGAATTGTGACGCGCCCACCTCGGGAATCGTAACGGCCGACCGCCAATCGATCGTTAAGAACAGAGACGCTCTCACCGAACGTCCCACGATCCTGGCATGCGGGGATGAGACGCTGAATCTGGACGGGCGGGCAGGGAAGTGACTGCGCCGCCGCCGCATTCGCCATGAGCAGCGCCGCGCAACATACCGGCGCCAGGGAAACCGCCTTGCGAAGAATGAAACTCATTGCTGCATCCTTTCGGGCTGCATGATCGCAGACGAAGCGCGGCGAACGCGGTCCTCAGAAGGGAATCATGTAGATGCAGCCGCGATCGTCCGCGGGGTCGGGATAGGTGTTGTGGTCCCAACCCGGGCAGCCGATCACAAACTCATCGTTGTTGTTCGCCGCGCCGTCCGCATCGCCGATGAAGGCAATGGATCGGCCGAGCTGGGGGGCATATTTTCGATATGCTGCGTCGCAATGGATCCGATAGTACGCGGCGCTGTTGGCGACGGCGGCCCACGTCGCGTGATCGCCCTCTTCGCCCGGATCGAAGGTGCCCGTTACGCGGAAAAGATACGCAAAGCCTCGGTTGGCATTGAGGTGGCTCGGTGTGTACTCACACGGGCTATCAGCCCGCGGCGCGCCGACGATCAGATCGGCCCGCGAGTCGGTCTGCTTGTTGGTGTTGCCGTTGCACGCCATGGCGAAGCCGAAGTGGACAGTACTGTCATCCGTCGGCCCGTCGATGATGATGTTGGCGTTCGCCGCCTCCCAGTGCTTGTTCTGGGTGCTGGGCCAGCCGCTCGAATAGTCCGGCAGGAGGAAGACGTAGACGCGACCCACGTTGGGGTTTGAAGGCCCATTGTGCAAATTGCTGGAGATGACGATGTCATTGACGCCGTCGCCGTTGAGGTCGCCATTGGAGGCGAGGCCCTGGCCGAACTTGTCTTCAACGGCTTCTCCGTCGAACACCACCTTCGCGAACAACTCGGCGTCCTGCACCAGCGACGGGTACGTGGCGCTGCCTGCAAAGAGGTAGACCTTGCCGACCCGGCAGTCATTGTGGAGCGTAACCGTTTCGATGAACACGCCGAATTCGTCGTACCGATTGAACGTCGTCTCACACGTGGCGAAGTTCTCAGGCGTGCGCCGCGTCGCGGCGGCGATGAAGTCGTCGTACCCGTCGCCGTTCACATCGCCGACGGCCGCGACGCGGGCGCCGAAGTAGCCGCGAGTCTGCTCGCCGCCGTCGATGGGGTTCCAACTCGCCTCGCCTTGGATGACGAGGGTCGCCTCGTTGACTTCGCGCCAGGTCGAAGATGACTCCCAGCCGTCGTGGTCGAAGACGTAGACGCTGCCCGTCCAGTCCTCGAGGGGCACTCCGCCCGGTCCGTAGACGCATGTCTCACACTCGCTCCAGTAGCGGGCGCCGACGATCAAATCGAGATCGCCGTCGCCATTGAAGTCGGCGAGGGCGACGGACCAGCCGAAGTTGTCGCCGAGTTGCCCGCCGTTGTTCAGGTTGCTGCGGAACTTGTGGGTGAGGACGAAGGCGCTGCTCTGGCTGTCCCAGTCGTAGATGTAGACCGCGCCGTCCTCATCCGCGTCGGCGCCATCTCCGCCGGGGGCTGCGATGACGAGTTCGTCCTTGCCGTCGTTGTCCACGTCGCCGGCGGTCATGGCGTACCCGAAGTACGCGCCCGCCGGCGGCTCGCCGCCGCCGGGATAGGGAACCTGGACGGCGCTGCTCCATCCCGTGCCGGATGTGTACTCATACACGTAGACGTGTCCCTTCCCCGCGTTCCATGTGAAGTCAGGGCTCTCGTCCTCGAAGGTCGAGACCGCGACTTCGCGTTTGCCGTCGCCGTCAAAGTCTCCGGCGGCGAGGGCATGGCCGAACTGGGGACCGGCGTACTCATTCAGATTCGGACCCTCGATGGGCGGAGCCTCGAGTTCGGTCTGGCCTGACGCCCCCCCCCCGCGAGGAGGGCGATGAGGACGGCGAGCGAGGCGCTGTTGAGCGAAGATGCACGAGCGTTGGTTCCCATGTTGTCCAGCCTCCCGGGAAGGTGTGTTGTCGGGGGGATCACAATCGAGACCCACCATCGATTATCTTGGTTTCTGACCCCTTGTCAAGGGGATTCTCGCGGATTGGACCAGGTTTCGCAAATCCTGTCGATTCAGCGAGATGGGGAGACTGCGGGGGAGTCGCGTCGGGGCAGGCTCGGCCGGCGGGTCGCCGGCTTCACGCATCCGGGTCCGGGGTGCGGAGCGTCTGGAGGATGGGGTCGTCGAAGCGGTAGTCGCCGGGGCCGGGGCGGGGGAGGCGGCCGCGGGTGGCGGCGCGGATCTTGCGCCGCAGGTCGAGGCGCATGTCGTCGATGCGGCGTTCGAGCAGGTCGAGCATGCCTTGCGAGCCGGCGGCAATGAGTTCGTCGGGGGGGATGGCCGGGCCGAACCCGATGCGGACGTGCCCCGTCAGGCTCGGCCTGGATCGCCGGCGCGGCCAGATGTCGAAGGCCCCTTCGAGCGCCAGCGGCACGACGGGCACCTTGGCGCGGCGGATGAGCAGGGCCATGCCCGGCTTGAAGCGGTTCATCGCCCCATCGTGCGTGCGGTTGCCCTCGGGGTAGATGAGCACGGCGCGATTCTGGCGCAGGTGTTCGATCGAGGCTTTGATCGCCGCGGTGTCGGGCTTGCCCTGCTCGATGGGGATGGCGTTGAAGTAGCGGATGAGGGCGCCGGCGTACCGGTTGGTGAAGAGCGGGAGTTTGGCGACAAAGTGAAAATGCCGCCGCGTGCCCACGGCCATGAGCGGCGGATCGAAGTTGGTCTGATGGTTGCCGACGATGAGCACGCCGCCGGTGGCGGGAACGTTCTCGCGCCCCTCGACCTGCATGTCGTAGAGCGCCGTAAAGAAGGTGCGGATGGGATACCAGCACGCCTCATACGCGAGGATGCGAGGCAGGGGAATGCCGGGGTTGCGCCGTCGGTAATGCTCAAGCAGCGACATCGGCGCCGGCCCTTTCAACTCAACTCCGGCAGGGCAAGCCGCACGTGCCGCTCCAGCGCCGCCAGCACTTCATCGTGCGAGAGATTCGTGGTGTCCACGACCAGGGCGTCGTCGGGGATGATGAGTGGCCCGGTGTCGCGGTTGCGGTCGGCCGTGTCGCGCTCGATGATCTCGGCGAGGAGGCGCGGCTCATCGACTCTCTGGCCGGCCGACCGCAGTTGATCGGCCCGGCGCCGGGCGCGGGCCTGCGGCGTGGCGTCGAGAAAGAACTTCACCTCCGCATCAGGAAAGACGACCGAACCCTGGTCGCGCCCCTCGCTCACCAGGCGCGGGTGCGCGGCGCGGAGGCGCCGCTGCGCCGCGACCATGATCGCCCGCACCTCGGGCAGGCGCGCAATGCTCGACGAGGCGAGCGTCACGTCGCCGTCGCGCAGACGATCGGTGATGTCGCGTTCGCAGGGCCTGGTGAGCAGCAGCCGCGGCGGATCGGCGGACCAATCGAATTGCAGGCCGGCCTGCTCGATGGCGCGGGCGATCCGTGGCCCGTCGGCGAGATCAAGGCGCTCCTCGAGGGCGATCAAAGCGGTGGCGCGATACATCGCGCCCGTGTCGAGGAACTCGAGGCCCAGACGCCGCGCGAGGAGGCGCGCCGTGGTGGATTTGCCCGTGCCGGCCGGACCGTCGATCGTGATGGTGACTCGTTCTCGCACGTGCAGACCCCGGAAGAGGCGGGCGGCGCGGAGGGGCGATTGGGCCGCGAAGGCCGGCCGCACTTCAGGTCGCCCCCAGCAAGGCCTCGATTCGCGCGCGCGCCGCGTTGATCGCCGCAACTGAATCGCGCGATCCGAGATAGTCAAGCGCGAGGATCTGCTCATAGCCGACGGCTCGGAGCGCCGCGACGCACTCCACGAAGCGCGACGGGGCGGCGGATTCAGCCTTGACCTTGGGCCTGCGAGTCGTTTTCTTGGAGGTTCTCGTCGCCGTCGCCGTGGCGGATCTGGAGGGTGACTTGCCCGCGGTCTTCTTTTTCTTCATCATCTTTTTGGCGGGCTTGTCGGCGGGTGGCTCATCCGCTTGCGGCAGTTCGGATTCGGCCGGCACCTCCGGAACGTCGTTATCCCCGAATGAGCCGAGCACCGCGCCGGCATACGGCGCCGTTTGGCGCAGCGCCGCCACGCAGTCGGGTGTGCGGCACGCGGCCTCGAAGGTCGGGAGCGTGCCGATGCGGAACCCGCCGACCTTCTTGACAAGTTCGATGAGCCAGTTCGGCTCGCCCAGCCAGCCCGTCGCCGGCTCGACGAGCACGTTCAGTTCGAGCCGATCGACTCGCTCGACGACGTGACGGTAGAAGCCGACGTGGTGGTCAAAGGTGCGGTCGTTGGCTTCCTTGCCGGCGCAGTCGGGTTGGAGCGACAAGGCGTTGCAGCCCAGGCGGTGCGCCGCACGCGCCACGAGTTGCACACGCTGCATCGCCTTCTCGAAACCTGCCCCGGACGACTGGCCGGAGGAGACGGCGTAGGACTCGCGCAGGAGGAGACAGGGGCAACCGGCCTGATCGGCCTGGACGCGAAGGGTTTCGAGGTCATCGAGTCCCCAACCTTTGAAGAGCGCGGTGTCCAGCGCCAAGCCGCGCAGCGTCGTCTGCTGAAAGACGAATCGCGGCAGGTCGGAGACCAGCAGCGCCCGGGCGCCGCGAGCGTTGAGGCGGGAAGCCAGTGATCGGGCGGTCAGCGTCAGGAGCATGGTTCGCGGGACTGGAGGGGAATCGGAGTCGGCAGTCTAGCGGGCTGATGGACGAGTGCCAGTGGGGTCGCTGCGAACGTCTCCCCAACGCGTTGGAGGCTGCGAGGGCCGCCGAGCCGGTTGCGCCGCATAAAAAAACGCGTAGCCAAACAGAGCCGGCTACGCGCGGAGGGGAGAAAGATCGTGCCAAATGGACCGGAAGGTGAAAGAAACCCCGATCCGCCACTAGTATATGGGAATCAAGTGGGATGGCAACCCGTACGGCCAATTTTTCCCATCTTATCACCTAACCCGATGCAAAATCATCACTTTGAGCGCCGATTTTGTTGTGGAAAACTCGTTTTTTGGGTGGGAAGCCCGCTTCGAGGCGGCGCGCTAGCATTATCTCTTTCGGTTTCGACGCCCGATGGCGCGCCGCAGGCGAACCCCCCGGATGCCGCTGAGACCCCCCGAACCGACGCCTGCGTGACCTGACCCAAGGAGACGCTTGGACATGCCCAGCCCCGCCGACCGCCGCTACAGCGAGTCCCACGAATGGCACAAGTTCGATGGCGACCTCGCCACGCTTGGGATCTCGAAGTTTGCCGTGGATGAACTCACCGATGTGACCTATGTCGAGATCAAGCCGGTGGGGACGAAGATCAAGGCCGGGGATGCCATCGGGGAAGTCGAGTCCGTCAAGGCGACGAGCGAGGTTTTCTCCGCCGTCGGCGGTGAGATCGTCGATGTGAATCGCGCCTTGGCCGACGATCCGGCGATTCTCAATCGCGATCCCTACGAAGCGGGCTGGCTCTGCCGCATCAAGGTGTCCGACCCCGCGCCGCTCAAGGCGCTCATGAGTCAGAGTGTCTACGACGAGAAGCACCCCACGTGAACCGAGTGGCCGATCACGACGGGTCCAGCACGCCGCGCGACGGCGCCTGCGAGGCGCGGCCCGCCTCTGCTGCGGCTGGATCCGAGGTCGAGCCGCTCATCTCGGTGCGCAAACTGAGCAAGGTGTACAACTCCGGCGCCGAGCGAGTCGACGCGCTGCGGGACGTCAACCTGGCCGTTCACGATGCGGGCTTTATCGGCATCATGGGGCCAAGCGGCTCGGGGAAGAGCACTCTGTTGCACCTGCTCGCGGGCCTCGACCGGCCGACGGGCGGAGAGATCGTCGTGGCCGGCCAGCCGGTGCATTCGATGAACGAAGCGGAGTTGACGCGCTATCGGCGCCAGCGCATCGGCATCGTGTTTCAGCAGTTCAATCTGCTCGGTACGATGACGGCGCTGGACAACATCATGCTCCCCGGCGTGCTCGACGGGCGCGATGACGCGTGGCTGCGGCAGCGCGCCACGAACCTGGTCGAAATGCTCGGTCTGCGCGACCGCATGCACCACCGCCCCGATGCCCTCTCGGGCGGCGAACAGCAGCGCGTCGCCATCGCCCGCGCCCTGCTCTTCGAGCCACGAGTCCTCTTCGCCGACGAGCCGACCGGCAATCTCGATTCATCCACAAGCAAGCGCATCTGGACGATGCTGAGCGATCTGGCGACTGAGCATCAGATCACCATTCTCATGGTCACGCACGAACCCGCGGCGGCGGCACACTGCCATCGCGTCTTCATCCTCGGCGACGGGCGCGTCACCGACGACATCGAAGTCGGCCGGCACGATTCGGCGTGGCTGGCCAGCCGGTACCAGCAGTCGGCCGGGGCATGACGGGCTGACGGTGCCCCTCGCGACACCATCCCGGCAGCGGTGCGCGGCCACCTTCGGAGCGATCATGAACCGGGCGTCGTGGAGAATCGGGATCAACAGCCTCTGGGCCCGTCCGGCCCGGACGACTCTGCTCCTCCTCGCCGTCGCGCTCTCCACGAGTCTCGTCGTGGTCGTCTCTTCCGCTCTCGATTCGCTCAGCGCCTCGCTGCACGACGCCATGGAAGACATGCTCGGCAGCGCCGACATGTACGTCCGCCACCAGACCGGCGGCCGGCTCGAAGAAGCCCTCGTCGATGAAGTGGCCGCCTGGCCCGAGGTCGCCTTCGCCACCCCTCAACTCGTCTCGACCGTCCGCGTTGAGAACCCGCGCACCGGGCAGTCCGGCCTCTTCGAGGGAATCGGCGTCCGATTCGACCGGGAAATGCTCGTGCGGCCGCTCGAGTTCGTGGACGGGCGGATGGCGGAGGCGGAAGACGAGATCATCCTCGATCCGCGAGTGGCGGACGTGCTCGAGGCCGGGATCGGAGACGTGCTCCGCGTCGGCGACTGGGGCCGCGAGCGCGACCTCACGCTCGTCGGCGTTCACCGGCGCATCAACCTCGCCGTCCTCCAGAATCCGCAAGTCCGACTCGCGCTGAGCGCCTTCCAGGACATCTCGGGCTATCCCGGCAAGGTCACCTCGATCGACATCGCCATCAAGCCCGGCGAGGTGATCGACGACGTCATCCGACTGCGAGGCGGGGCGATCAAGGCGCCCGCCGAGTTGACGCCCTCGGACATGGCGCGCTCGGGGCTGGACCGCAACCTGCGCGGCATGGAGATTCTCCGCTACATCGCCGTCCTCTTCGCCTTCATCTGCTGCACCTTCATCGTGCTGACCGGGCTGACGACGGCCATCACCCAGCGCATCACTGAACTGGCGACGCTGCGCTGCATCGGCGCGTCGAGGGGGATCGTCTTCACGTCGCAACTGCTCGTGGGCGCGGCGATCGGGGGGCTGGGCGGCGTGCTCGGCGTGCCGCTCGGGCTGTTCTGGGCGTGGCTCTTCTCGCTCTACTTCAGATCGTATCTGCGCGCGGGCCTGGTCGTTGAGAGCAAGCCGCTGCTCATCGCCGTCGGCGGGGCGCTGCTGGCGGGCGTCGCGGGCGCGCTGCTGCCCGCGTGGTCCTGCTCGCGCGTCTCGCCCCTCGCGGCGCTGCGCGTGCAGTCCCGGCCGCATCACCTCCACCGCGTTTTCTATGTGATCGCGGCTGCGGCGCTGGCGCTGCTGCTCCAGCAACTCTCGTTGCGACTCCCGTCAAATGAGCAGGTCTCCTTCTGGTCGCACCTGCTCTTCGGAGCGCCGCTGATGGTCGCGGCATGGTTCTGCCTCAGCGTGCCTTCGCTGGTGATGGTGACGCGCCTCGCCGCCGCGCCCGTCTCGGTTCTCTTCGCGCTGCCCCGCAATCTCCTCGCCGAGTCGATCCTTGCGACGCCCTACCGCAACGGATTTACCGCCGGGGCGCTCATGCTCGGCCTGGCGATCATGATCGCCGTGCGCTCCGCCGGCGGGGGTCTGCTGAGCAACTGGCTCGAGCCCATCCGCTTCCCCGACGCCTTCATCACCCTGACGGGCGGCGTGCCGCAGGAGCATCAGGACTGGATCGCGCAGCAGGAGTGGGTCGGCCACGTCTCGCCCATCGGCCTGTTCAAACTGGACGTGGAGGATCGGCATCTCTTCGGCGTCAAGGGCATCGCGCCCCAGCGCGTCCACTTCATCTCCTTCGAGCCTGATCCCTTCTTCGCGCTGACCAACATCGACTGGGTGCAGGGTGATCAGCAGGAAGCCGTCCGCCGCCTCAAGCAAGGGGATGCGATCCTCGTGGCGCGCGAGTTCCTCACGGCGCGCGGGATCGGCGTGGGCGATAAACTCCGCCTCAGCGCCGGCGCCGCGACCCATGAGTTCGAGATCGTCGGCGTCGTCGCTTCGCCGGGGCTTGACATCGCCACCGAGATCTTCGGCATCGAAGGGCAGTTCCACCAGCAGGCGATCTCCAGCGTCTTCGGCACGCGCGATGACGCGAAGCGCCTCTTCGACCACACCGCTGTGCGGCTCTTTCAGTTTGAAGTCCTCGATGAGTCGCTGAGCGACGTTGAGATCGGCAATCGACTCAAGGCCGGCCTCGGACCTGTCTTCTTCGGCTCGGGCCGGCTCATCAAGGAGGCGCTGCGCCGCCTGGCCGAGTACTTCATGAACATGACCAACGTCATTGCCTTTGCGTCGCTGATCGTGGCGGCGCTGGGCATGGCCAACGTCGTCGCCGCCAACGTCGCGGCCCGCAAGTTCGAGTTCGGCGTGCTGCGCTCCATCGGAGGCTCGCGCGGAGTAGTGGGGCGGCTCATCATCGCCGAGGCCCTGCTCATCGGCATGGCGGCGTGGTTCACCGGCACCGGGCTGGGACTCTGGGACGCGAGCAACGGCGTGTTTCTCCTGCGCCGAATGGCGGGCGTGGAGATCGCGCTGGCCGTGCCCTGGCCGGCGATCTGGGGCTACGCGCTGGTCCTGCTCTTCGCGGTCTTCGCCGCCCTGCCCACCGCGCTGAGGCTGCTGCGCCTGACCCCCTGCGAACTCCTCGCCCGCCGGGCGGAGTAGGGCCAGCCGCGACCGCGCGCCGTCATCGGCTCGGCGCGTACAATCGTCCCGGACGGTCCGGCGACGGACCAGGGGACGACGCGATGACGAATCCCGCTGAAATCCAAGGCGCATGGAGGCTGGGATGGACGCTTGATGTGCATACGACGTCAAGCGAGTTTCTTGGCTACGACGAATCCGGCCGCGCGTTGTTCGAGACGAAGCGCTCGCCACTGGGCGAAATGCTCTATCAGATGAAGTACCGCGGCCAAGCGCACGTTGCAGCGCAGGTTGCCTCGATTCTGGCTGACTTCTTTGGCGCGCGACCGGAGGTCGTCTCTCGCATCGACGTGATTGTGCCGATGCCGCCATCGACGGCCCGATCAGTGCAGCCGGTTCTCCGAGTGGCAAATGAGCTGGCCAAACGACTCGGCAAGCCGGTGCTCAGCGAAGCGCTGCGCAAAGTTCGTGAGACCCCGGGACTCAAGGATGTCCACGACATGGAACAGCGGCGAGAACTTCTCGATGGCGCGTTCGAGGCCGACCGCGCATCGTTGCTTGGAAGAGGCATCCTGCTGATCGACGATCTCTACCGCTCCGGAGCGACCGCCAACGCAGCCACCGTAGTGATGATCGGCGCCGGCGCTTCCCGCGTTTACTTTCTTGCAGCCACGAGAACTAGGAGCAACACGTGACTTCCGTGTTCATCGGCGGATCGCGCCGACTCGGCCGAATGAACGCCGAGTTGGCGCACCGCCTCGACAACATCATCGAGAAGGGGCTACGAGTGCTGGTCGGCGATGCCGGCGGGTTCGATCGCGCCGCACAATCCTATCTCGCCAGGCACGGATACCGCGATGTGTTGGTCTACTGCACACACGGCGAGTGCAGGAACAACGTCGGGGACTGGCCACAGCGTGCCGTTGACTTCCGCGGGCGCGCCCGCACTCGTGAGTTCTACACGGCAAAGGACGAGGCCATGCTCCGCGATGCCGACTACGGTCTCTTCGCCTGGGATGGGAGGAGCAAGGGCACCCTGCGAAACGTCCACCTCATGGCAGAGCAAGGGAAGCCATCTTCGGTCTACGTGTCTCCGGTTCGCATGTTCTTCACTATTCGTTCCGCTCGCGATGTAGCGCGCCTGATGATCAAGGTAAACGCGGACGAACCGAAGGAAGAGGAACTCGTTCCGGACCAGACACGCCTCGGTCTCTCAGGTGATTGATGGAAACGGCACTTGAGTCGTCCCCTCGGACCAGGTCCGTTTCTACCCCCCCGATCTTGAAGGGGCGGGAACACAGGTTGGCCAATCTGTTGATCGGGGGACCGGTTGCCTCCGGCCATCTGGATGCGATAATCAACGTTCTCCGGTGGAGCGGCCTCAACCGAGCCGTCGGCGAACTAGGCTCAAGTGCCGGGACGGCTCCATTCCGGCCCCACATCCGACTGCAAGAAGGTTTTCTCGATATGGCCACCACTGTTTCCTCCCGCAAGCGCATCCGCCAGAACCACGCCCACAATGCCCGCAACCGCTGGCGCAAGCGCCGCATCCAAGGCGCCGTCAAGGCGTTCGAGGACATCGTGGTCCACCATGGTTCGCACGCCGACGCCGAAACGGCCTTCCTCGAGGCGTCCGCGGTTCTCGACCGCATCGCCGGCAAGGGGACGATCCATCGCAACAAGGCGGCGCGCAAGAAGAGCCGCATGGCCCATCGACTCGCGTCGCTCAAGAAGGCGTGAGGCGAGGGCGCACTCGTGTCATCAGGCGATGACGCGAGCGTTTCAGGCGCCGAGCGCCCATCTGCGGGGTGGATGGATGCCGCAGCAGAGTAAGAGCAAACGCCGCCCGCCGACTTCATCCAACGCCTCGCCGCGCCGAACCTCAAAGAGACGATCACGCGCTTCCGGTGGACCCGATCCGACCGGCGCCCTGCTGCGCTTCGCGGTGGGGCCCTCCAACCGCCCCGGACTGGGCTGGTACCTCGAACTCTCGCAGCGACCGCTCCAGATTCTGATCTTCCTCCTCCCTCTCATCGCCCTGTACGAGGTCGGCACCTGGCTCTACACCAGCGGCGCGGCGATCGGCGCTTCAGGCGATGAGGCCATCACCATCAGCGCCTACAAACTGCTCATCGATTTTTTCGGCGCCTTCGGTGTGGGCGGCCTCTACCTCCCCGGCCTGGCCCTCATCACCGTCCTGCTCCTGTGGCACGTACTCTCGCGCGACCCGTGGGAGGTGCATCTGGGCGTGCCGGTGGTCATGCTCGTCGAGGCATTCCTGCTCGCCGTTCCCCTGCTCGTGCTCGATCAATTGATCAACCGCCTCTTCGCGGGCGGCGGTGGGGCGGCGCTCATGAGCGGGCCGGTGATCGAATCCCTCCCCTGGCAGGCGCGGCTCACGCTGAGCATCGGCGCCGGACTCTATGAGGAACTCCTCTTCCGCATGATCATCATCGCGCTGGTCCACATGCTCCTGGTCGATTTCGGCCGGATGAAGTCGGGCCAGGGCGCGCTGATCGCCCTGATCGTCTCCGCCGTTGCCTTCACCTTCTACCACGACGTGCGGATCGACGGCGTGATCCAGCCCGAACGAGTCGCGTTCTTCCTCGTCTCGGGCCTCTTCTTCGCCAGCGTCTACGTGGTGCGCGGCTTCGGGGTGGTCGTCGGCGCCCACGCGATGTACGACGTGCTGGTGATTGTCATTCTGCCGCTGCTCACGGGCGGCGGCGAGTGAATCGCGGCCCGAAGCGACCTCACGCCGGGCGGGGGCATCAGGACAGAGCGTTGCCTTGGCGCGGCAGGCGGCAATGATAAACCGGCGTGACCAAACTCATCATTCAGATTCCGTGTTACAACGAGGCGCAGGCGCTGCCCGAGACGCTGGCGGCCTTGCCGCGGAGCGTGCCGGGCTTCGACGCCGTGGAGGTGCTCGTCATCGACGACGGGAGCACCGACGAGACGTCGCGCGTGGCGCGCGAGCACGGCGCCGATCACGTCATCCGCCTCAACGGCCATCAGGGCCTGGCCCGCGCCTTCATGGCCGCGCTCGACGCCGCGATCGAGCAAGGCGCCGATGTCATCGTCAACACCGATGCTGACAACCAGTACTGCGGGGAGGACATTGCATCGCTGGCGGCGCCGATTCTCAAGCGCGAAGCCGACATTGTCATCGGCGCGCGGCCGATCCAGTCGATGGGCCACTTCTCGCCGCTGAAGCGCTGGCTCCAGCGTCTGGGCAGCCGCGTCGTGCGTTCGTTGAGCAACACCGAGATCGCCGATGCGCCGAGCGGGTTTCGCGCGATGACGCGCGATGCGGCGCTGCGCCTCAACGTCTTCGGCGACTACACGTACACGCTCGAGACGATCATCCAGGCGGGGCGGAGCAACCTGCGCATCGTCAACGTGCCGGTGCGCGTCAACGGGCCGACGCGCCCCAGCCGCCTCATGCGCAGCACTTCGCAGTACGTGGGGCGAAGCCTGCTCACGCTGCTGAGCGTTTACCTGATCTACCGTCCGACGCGGATATTCAACGCCTTGGCGGCCGCATTTCTCGCGCCTGCGACGATCCTGGCGGCGCGCTACATCGTGCTTGCCTTTCAGGGACAGGGGACCGGTCACGTGCAGTCCGTCATCGCCGCGGGCGTGCTGGGCGTGTGCGGCGTGTTCATGTTCTCGATCGGCATCGTCGCGCACCTGCTGGCGATCAATCGACGGCTGCTCGAGCAGATTCGCTACCTCGAACGGGCGCGTCAGGCGGCGCGGCCGCGCGGTCGGCGGGCGATGGACCCGCCGGAGATCATCACCCGGCCCGTCGAAGTCGAGAGGGTCAATTAGATGGGCGACCAGGCCGTCGGCCTGCTCTCGGACTTCCTTCGCGAGCGGAGGCTGCGCGCGGCCAGGCCATTTCTGCGCGGCCGCGTACTCGACGTCGGCTGCGGCGTCGGCGCGCTGGCGCCATTGTGCCAACCGGACCGGTACCTCGGCATCGACGCCGACGACGAGTCGCTCGCCATCGCGCGAAGGCAGCATCCCCGGCACTGCTTCGCGCCGTCGGCCGATCCCGGCGACCGCTTCGACGTGATCATCATGCTCGCGGTGATCGAGCACGTGCCCGATCCCGCGGCGTTTCTGGGCGGCTTCCGCCCGCACCTCGCGCCGGGGGGCCGCGTGGTGCTAACGACGCCTTACCGGCGCGCGGCGTGGACGCACGCGCTGGGCGCGCGTCTCGGATTGTGCAGCCGGCAGGCCGATGAGGAACACGAGGTTTTTTTCGATGAGCCGATCATGGGCGCCGCCGCTGCGGATGCGGGGCTGCGCATCGCTGAATACCGGCGGTTCCTGTTCGGACTCAATCAACTCTTCGTGCTGGAGGGGGCGTGATGGCCGGCGAAGCAATGGCCGGCGTGCGACGGTTGTTCCATCGCCCCCTCGCGCGATTTCTCGCGGCGACGGCTCTGCTCTTTGCGACGAATCTGGGGCTTACAGTGCTGCTGCACGAATTGCTCGGCCTCTCAGAGCGGCTCGCCTTCGCCATCGCGCTGGCGACGGCCTTTGGGCTGGGCTTTCTCCTGATGCGGCACTTTATCTACCGCGCAGCGTCCGGCTCGCTGACGCGGCAGTTTCTGCTCTACGCGCCCTCGGCGGCGGCGTTCCGCGGCGCCGAGTATCTCACCTTCCTCCTCCTCTCCACCTTCACCTCGCTGGACTATCGCCTCCTCGTCGTGCTCGTGCTTGGCACGACCTTCATCAGCAAGTTCTTCTACTACGGCGCCGCGGTCTTCAGGTCGGCGCCCGTGGGTGATTCAGATTGATGCGCTCGCCGCCACGCTCGTGTCGCACAGATCGCCAGCGCGACGGCGAGCATCGGCACCAGCGGCTGGTTGTAACGCGGCAGGTTGTGCGTCAGCAGCGACTGAATGCCGAAGAGAAACACTGTCGGCGCGAAGAGGTAGAGCATCGCCCAGTCGCGCCGCCGCAGCGAGGCGACAAGCGCCACGGCCAGCGCGGTCCAGTACACGAGGTTCAGCGGCGGCCACTTGATGGAAGCGGAACCGAACTCGAAACCGGATTCCACGCTGTGGCCGCGCCAGGCGAAGGGGATGGTGGCGAGAAGGTGCCGGCCGGGATCGGCCTTGATCTTCTCCATCGCTTCCCGCTTGAGAATCACATCGGCGGCCTGCGAAGGGCCCTGCCACCACGGCGTGCGGCCGTCGCCCAGTTTGCGCCACAGTTGCGCGCGCCGGGCTCGCGCGATCTGGTAGAAACTGGTGTCCAGCGCGCGATTGAGTCGTTCGAGACGACCGCCGGGCGCGAGGTCATCCAGGCCATAGCCGAATCGCTGCGCCAGCGCAGCCTTGATGAATCCCGGCGGCGCCCAGAGCCAGAACGAACCGAGAAACTCTTCCCGGTTCATCAGGTTTTTCTCGGCGCGGACGAGCAGCACGACCCCCCCGCGCTGCGTGACCGACCACGAGCCGAGGTGGACGTAGTTCCGCGCGCACCACGGCGCGACAACGAGCAGCAGCGATCCGAAGCAAGCCGCGGCGCACGCCAGCATGGATCGACGGTCCGCGAACTTCCGCAGCAGCAACAGGTGGAGAAAGCCGAGCACGAGCAGGGGCGTGAAATAGAGAAAGACCGCGCGGGTCAGGATCAGCGCGCCCAGACACCCACCGACAAGGGCAAACACCCACCAGCGCGGTCCGGCGACAGCGCGTTGCAGCAGCGCGCCGAGCGCCACGATGAGCAGCGCGGAGAGCACCTCCGCCATCATCGTGTTGGCGTGCCCGATCAGCGCTGAACTGAATCCGACGAGCGCCGCCGCCGCCAGCGAGGCGAGGGGGTTGCCGGTCACTCCTCGCACCAGCACCATCGTCGCCAGCGCCGTGAGCGCCAGCAGAGCCACCTGAAGGCACTTCAGGTCGCGCAGCAGCGGGCCTTCACTGACCTCCTCGCGCGTCGTCTCGCCCGTGACGCCGGGCACGAGGCGCAGCGTGATCGCGATCAGCGCGGGCAGAACCGGCTCGCGATAGGAAGAAGGCGGAGCGCTGTCGGGATCTTCGGACAGGGAGATCGTCCCGTGCCGGAAGAGGTTGTACCCCATCCGCACGTTATGCTCGCTGTCGCCGGTGGCGGGCGCGCCATCGAGCCGGCTCAGGGCGTTCCATGCGACGAGGCCCGTGAGGGCGGCGACAAGCACGACGGCCGCAACCCGATCGAGACGGGTCATCGTCTCAGGGCGGCGCCAGCGCCACAGGCTGGAGGCATTGAGCACGAGCCACGCGCCCGAGACAGCGATCCACAGCCAGCCCGGAATCGGCCGGGCCGCGACCCAGGTGTACGTGCGGCTGTTGGTTCGCGGATCGGAGTTGTCCGAGGCCGCGAAGCGCAGCCAGGTCTTGGCGTGGCTGTAGCGACCGCCGCCCTGCGCGCGGATGGCGAGGTGCGGGCTGTGGGCGGGTCCGAGGGGACGGCCGTCCTCGAAGAGTTGCAGCAGCGAACCCCCGGTCTGGTCGCAGGGCTTGACCTCCAGCGGGGCGATCCAGGCGTGTCCGCCATCCGACCGCAGGCTGGATGGCTCGATCGCGCCGCGCTGCTCGGGCCGCGGGACGATTCCCAGAGTCATGAATACGAACGTCGCCAGCGCGAGTGTCAAGAGCGCCGCCGCCGCGCGACCGCCGCGCGACCGCCCCATCGCAGCCGCGCGTCTCAGTGCAGCCGCGAACCCGCGTCGAGACAACGCAGGCTCATGCGGGCGCGGCGTGTCGGGCGCATCAGTCTTCTTCCGCATGCGGCTTGTAGGCGGCGACGACTTCGGCCTGGATGTGGTTGGGGGTTGGTTCGTCGTGGCTGTATTCCATGGTGTACGACCCGGTGCCCTGTGTCATGGCCTTGAGCGTGGCGGCATAGGACATGACCTCGGCGAGGGGCGCCTCGGCGGTGATGATCGCCATGCCCCCCGCGAGCATGTCGGTGCCCTGGATGCGGCCGCGTCGTCCCATCAGGTCGCTGGTGATGTCGCCCATGTAGTCCGAAGGCGTCGCCACCTCGAGTTTGACGAAAGGTTCGAGGAGGCGCGGCTTGGCCTTGCTCACGGCATCCATGAACGCGCGCTTGCCGGCGGTGATGAATGCGACTTCCTTCGAGTCCACCGGGTGATACTTGCCGTCGTAGACCGCGACGCGAATGCCCTGCATGGGGTAGCCGGCGACGCAGCCGAGTTGCAGCACCTGGCGCACGCCCTTTTCGATCGCGGGGAGGAACTGCCGGGGCACGGAGCCGCCGAAGGTGTCATCGACGAACTCGAACTTTTCATCGCTGTCGGTGGGAAGTGGTTCGACGCGGAGATAGACCTCGCCGAATTGTCCGGCGCCGCCGGTCTGCTTCTTGTGTCGATGATGGCCCTCGGCCTTGACGCTGATCGTCTCCTTGTAGGCGATTTTGGGCGGGGCCGTGTTCACTTCAAGGTTGAAGCGGCTCTTGAGGCGCTCGATCACCACGCGCAGGTGCAGTTCGCCGATGCCGTGCATGACCATTTCGTGCGTGGTGGCGTCGCGGTCAAAGGTGAAGGTCGGGTCTTCCTCGGCGAGTCGGATGAGGGCCTGGCTGATCTTGCCCTCTTCGCCGCGCTTGACGGCGGTGACGGCCAGGCCGAACATCGGCGTCGGCTGCGGAATCGACTTGGCGCGGATCGAGGCGAAGCCGAGTTCGCCATGCACCACCGCGTCGTAGTGCATCTCGTCGATCTTGGCGACGGCGACGATGTCGCCGGGAATCGCCTCATGGCACTCGACGTGGTCCTTGCCCTGCAACTGGAAAATGTGGGCGAGGCGGACGGGCTTGCGGTGCTCGCCGATGGAGACGGAGTCGCCGCTTCTGAGCGTGCCCTGGTGGATGCGGAAAGCGGCGAGTTTGCCTACGAAGGGGTCGGCGGCGATGCGGAAAGCGTGGCCGAGCAGCGGCTTGGCCGGATCGGCGCTGGGCAGCCACTCCTGCTCCTCAGCGTCGTCCTTGGTTCGCACGAGGAACGGCCGCGCATTGGCGTCGGCGGGGCTGGGGCAGAGTCGCGTGATGACGTCGAGCATGACCTCCACGCCCGTGCCGTGCCTGGCGCTGGTGAAAAGGATGGGGACGAGGTGCCCCTGGCACATCGCCTTCTTGAAGGCGGTGGCCAATTCTTCGGGCGAGAGTTCCTCCCCGCCGAGGTAGCGCTCCATGAGGTTTTCATCAATCTCGACGACCTGATCGATCAGGGCCTGGTGCGCATCCTCGATGCTGCTGAAGTCCGCCGCGCCGCCGTCCGCGGAGCGATAGAAGCAGCGGACGATGCTGCTCGCGCCGCCGGCGGGCAGGTTGATGGGCAGGCACTCTCGGCCGAACGTCTCGCGGATCTGCTCGAGGAGTTCTTCGAGGTTGTCCTTGCCCAGTTGCATCTTGTTGATGACGATGAAGCGCGGGAGATTCTCCTCAGCGGCCAGACGCATCATCCGCCGGGTCATGTTCTCGATGCCGCGCGTCGCGTCAATGACGAGGCAGACGGCGTCGGCGGCGGCGATCGCCGCATTCCCCTGACCGACGAAATCCGGGTACCCTGGCGTGTCGATGAGGTTGATGCGCGTGCCGTTGAACGAAACGTGAACGATGGCTGAGTTGAGGCTGTGCTTGTGGGCTTTCTCCTCCGGCTCATAGTCGCACACCGTGTTGCCGTCCTCGACGCTACCCATGCGGCCGATGGTCTTGGTCACCTCGAGAATCCGCTCGACCAGGGTGGTCTTGCCCGACGCGGCGTGACCCACGACGACAAGGTTGCGGATGTTCGCTGTGGTGTACTCAGCCATCTTGATCTCCCATGCGAGGACGAGGTTTGCCGATGGTTCGCCCGCGGCCATCTCCGCGGACCGGGGCGACTGATAGTTTACCCCCGCCCCTCGCCGCAGGCGTAGATTGGCGATTTCACCACTGATGCGAGCCGCACCCCCTGCGTCGCGCCGGGCGACCTGAGTCCAACGCCATGCCTGGAGGCGGGTGATCCTGCCACGGGGACAAGGCGATTACCGGGTTCGGAGGCGATGCGGCTCGCTTCGGAAGCGACACCGGGCCGGTGGTCTGGGAAGGTCCGGGGCGATAATTCGCCTTTTGAGGAATATTCCCCTTGGACTTTGCTGCTTTGGTGGTAGACTGTATGTGCCGGCCCGGGAGGGGCTGACAGAGATTCTCCGGGGCGATTCAGCGCCCCGGCCGCAATCGCGGCTCGTGGGGGAATCGGACCGCGTCGACGACGGCCGTTCGGCCGCAAGAGACACGAGTCCGGGGGAGATTGATCCGATGTGCCGACCGGTTCGATTCGGCGCCCGAGGTCTCATATGCGCCCAGCCCGCCACGCCTCGTCGAGGCGGGTATTCGCTCATCGAGGTGCTCGTGGCGATGATGGTGCTGGGGGTGCTGGTTGCGATCATGCTGCCGGCTCTGCACCGCACTATGCGCTACAGCGCGCCGCTGATGCGCTGCTCGAACAACCTGCGCCAACTTCATCAGGCCATGTCGATCTACCTCGGCTCGTCCAACGACCTGCTGCCGCTTGCGGGTTACGAGCCGCTGCGCGATCAGACCTTCCCGAAACTCAACGTGACGTTAGGCGAGTATGGCGTCGGATCCGTGGCGTTCTGGACCTGCGCCGCCGACCCGCGACCGAGCGCCGTGACCGAGCGGTGGGGCAGCGAGGTCTATCCCCCCGGGCGCTTCATGCGCAGCTCCCGGCGGCGCGCCCGCATGGACGATTTCGGGCCGGAGTATCCGCTCCTCGCCGACCGCGGTCCCTTCCACATGCTCACCGAGCGAGCCTCGCCGCCGGAATCGCCCATGCGATTCTCAGTCGATCCCGCGAACAACCGCATGCAGTCCGGATTCTACGAAGGTCACAACTCCGTCTGGGTCGGCGGGCGCGTCACCCACCACGTTCGCGGGCAGGAGCCGTGACGCGGGACCGACGTCTCTTCAATCCTGAGGTCGAGCCGAGTCGATCGCGCTTCGCGCCGCCTCGACCGCTTCGCGTAGATGGGCCTCGTTGAGCGTGCCGACCAGGGCGCTGCTCACTCCCTCAAACCCGAGCACGAATCGCAGGCAGGTGGGCACGGGATCGGCGCCCACATCGCCGCCGCTGAGGTGACCGCTCAGGAGCGCCTTCTTGACGAGCACGCCGACTCCGGCCCGGCGGGCCGCCTCGACGACCACCTCATCCGCGCGATCGCGCGGGTTGAGGGTGATCATCACCACGTCGCAGTGGGTTGTCGCCAGCACGCCGCCGTCAGGAGTCCTGGTGGAGATGCCTATCGCGCGAATCACGCCCCGCCGCTTGAAGGCGCGCAGCGCTTCGAGCGTGCCCAGCGACTCGATGATGGCGCGATCCCGACCATCGGAATGAATGAGCACGACGTCGAGGTAGTCTGTGCGGAGGCGCGCCAGGCTGGACTCGACGCTGCGAGCAGTCGTCTCCGGAGAGAAGTCGTAGGTGGATCGGCCCTTGGAAAAAGACTCGCCGCACTTGGTGACGATGATCCAGTCTTCGCGCCGGCCGGGGCGAAGCGAGCCGATTCGCTCCTCGCTCGTTCCGTACGCCGGCGCCGTGTCGAGCACGTTCACGCCCAGGTCGAGCGCGCATGCCAGCAGCGAGCGCAGACGATCGTCGTCGGGCAGATCGAAGGCCGCGGGGTATTTGAGACCTTCGGTGCGGCCGAACTTGACTGTTCCCAGTCCGACGGGCGAAACGAGCAGACCCGTTGTGCCTAGCGGTCGAAGGTGTGCCATGGGCGAGGCTCCTTCCACGGCGGTTGAGCAAGAGGGGGGCGGGGCCAGCCGATGAGCGGGGCAAGATCCGCTTCGCACGCCGCGCCCGCGCGCTCGACGCGCTCCACAATCAGGTCGGCCAGCAGAGGCGCGAAGGCGAGTTTGGTCGGCCAGGCGAAGATGAGCGGGCCTTGCTCCAGGATGGTCGGCTCATCGGGCCGCACGCCGCCGGGCTGCGCGCGCTCGGCGCGGTCGATGAGGAACGCCTCCCACTCCAGACCTTCGAGATTCAGCCAGGGGAGGACGCGGGCCACTTCGTCGCGGGCGAAGGCGATCTGCTCCAGGCAGGAACGTTTGACGCCCGACTCGGCCACCTCTCCGCCGATGTACCAGACCCGCTGCGAGTCGCTCGACCAGTCATGGGAGGTGATGGTGAATCGAGGGCGCGGGCCGGCGCCGAGGCAGTGGGCGAAGATCGGGTGCTCGATGGCGCCGCGCGCCATGACCATGTGCAGCGGCCGGCGCTGGGCGGCGCCCGCATCGAGACCGGCGCCCGCGAGCAGCGCCTCGTTTCCGCGACCGGCGGCGCAGACGACCCGGCCCGCTTCGATACGGGCGCGACCACGCTCATGCTCGATGAGGACCGTCATGGCGTCGCGGTGAGCGGCGTCGAATCGGAGTCCATCGCGCTGCACGAGCAGCGCCGGCCCCCGCAAGCGCTGCGCCAGAAGCGCGACGACCGAGGGCAGGTCGAGGACGATTTCGTCGAGTTCATAGACCGAGCCGCGGAAGGAGGGAGGCGCGAGAAACGCGGGGCGGCGCGCGCGAGGCGTCGTTCTCGCGCGATTTTGCATCACCCGCGCGGCAAAAAATGTGGCCACCCGGGAGGCGAGCGCCTCGGCCGAAAAGAGGTGCTGACAGGGCGAGAGCACCGCGGCGCCGGTGAGATCGATCTCGCCTTCGCCCGCGAGCGCCGCCTTCCATCGCGCCGGCATGGCGCGGATCGATTCGCTGGCGCCGGTGAGGCGATTCGTCAGCGCGTACTTGGTGCCGCCGTGGATAATCCCCTGAGAAGCACTGGTTTGTCCGCTTCCAATCGCATGCGCTTCGATGAGGGCGACGGTTCGTCCGGCGCGTTCGAGTCGCAGCGCCAGCCAGAGTCCGGCGATGCCCGCGCCGATGATGACGACATCGACGACGGCGGGTGAAGAGTCGGACATGAGTGGATCATTCCGACTCCGCGGCGGCCGGTCAACGCACCCGCGCCGGCCCGCGCGGGAGGCGACTTGATTTTTTTTGTTTCAAGGGAGTAGTAGAACGCGTCCGATAGTGGTACAAATTATGCGGTGGCTCGACGCGTGTGAGCCCCGGCACCGAGAGTTCGATTCGCGTTCTGCTCCGACACCTCCATCCAAGGAGAACTCAGATGGCGAAGAAGAAGACCAGAAAGAAAGCCGGTAAGAAGAAGAAGGCCGCCAAGAAGTCCAAGAAGAAGTCTGGCAAGAGGAAGAAGGCCCGTCGCAAGAAGGCCACGAAGAAGATGGGTTGAGGCCCCTCGCCTCATCGACTGGGCTGAGGAACTCACGCCAACGCATTCCTCAGCCACAAACTCCAACTCCGACTCGGTGCCTTTCCATCATCGCGAATCACAGTCGAGGACGCCCCGCAAGGCGTCCTCGGTTGTTTTTCTCCGGCGTATCATCCACTCGCCATCACCACCACGATGGCGGCCGCCGAGCCGAGGAGTCCAGCCGTGACGCACGTCATCGCCCAGCCCTGCATCAATACCAAGGACACCTCCTGCGTGAGCGTCTGCCCCGTCGACTGCATCCATCCCACCAAGGATGAGCCGGAGTTCGAGACGCAGGCCCAACTCTACATCGACCCCGCCACCTGCATCGACTGCGGCCTCTGCGTCGTCGAGTGCCCGGTGCAGGCGATCTACACCGAGGAAGACCTCCCCGCCGAGTGGCGCGGCTTCACGCAGATCAACCTCGACTTCTACAAGCGATGAGGGCGCCGGCCTTCTCGCGCCCCGTGCTTTCCTACCCTTCCACCATGGAAGAGTCGGCACTCGATTCCATCTTGCGCGAGCGACTTGACGGAAGGGCCGAACGCCTCGCGCAACTCGACGCCCTTCTCGCCGACCCGGAGGTGACGGCCGACTACCGCCGCGTGCGCGAGTTGAGCGTCGAGCGGGCGGCGCTGGCGCCGGTCTGCGAGCGTTACCGCCGACACCGCCGTCTCCAGCAGCAGCGGGAGGAGAACCTCGCGTTGGCGCAAGGCGGCGGCGGCGATGAACTCGCCGCCCTGGCGCGCGAGGAACTGCCCGACCTCGAAGCGCAACTCAGCTCGCTCTGGGAGCAACTCAAGGCCGACATGGTCACTTCCGAAGATCGCGCCGTCGGTTCGATCATCCTCGAACTCCGCGCCGGCGTGGGCGGCGATGAGGCAAGCCTCTGGGTCGGCGACCTCCTCGACATGTACCGCCGCTACGCGCAGTCGATGGGCTGGCGCGTCGAAGACATGGACTTCTCGCCCGGCGACGCCGGCGGCTTCCGCAGCGTTGTCCTTAACATCACCGGCGAAGGCGTGTGGTCGCACCTCGGATACGAAGGCGGGACGCACCAGGTCAAGCGCGTCCCCGCGACCGAATCGCAGGGGCGCGTGCATACCTCGACCGCGACCGTCGCCGTCCTTCCCGAACCGGAGGAGATCGAACTCAAGATCAATTCCGAGGAAGTCAAAGTGTCCATCACCACGGCGCAGGGGCCGGGGGGGCAGAACGTCAACAAGGTCGCCACCGCCGTCCACCTCATCCATCTTCCCACCGGCATCGAGGTGAGGATGCAGGAATCCAAGAGCCAGCAGCAGAACCGCGACAAGGCGTGGAAACTCCTCCGCGCCCGTCTCTACGAGCGCCAGCGCGAGCAGTTGCACAAGCAGCGCGATCAGCAGCGCCTCGCGATGATCGGCTCGGCGGGTCGGGCGGAAAAGATCCGCACCTACCGCTACAAGGAAAACCTCGTCGTCGATCACCGGATCAACGAGAGTTTCAACCTCGGCCGCGTTCTCGGAGGCGAACTCGCCCCGCTCGTTTCGGCGTTGATTGAACACGACACAGCCCGCCGTCTGGCCAACCTGGGAAGTGCCTCATGACTTCGACCGCATCCGTTTCGCTCTCGCCCCTGCTCATCGTCGCCGCCGTGGAGAGCGAGGTGCGCTCGCTCCTGCACGCGGCTGATCCGCCTGACGCTTCGACGGCCGGCGCCCGTCTCGGCTGGCCCATCATTGCCATCAGCCGGTCGATGACCGTGGCGATCAGCGGCATCGGTCGCGCCAACGCGGCCGGCGCGACGGCGCAGGCGCTGACGTTGCGCCGCTACGCCGCGGTGCTCAACATCGGCGTGGCCGGCGCCCTGCCCGCCGGTCGGCTCGCGATCGGAGATGTGATCGTCGGCGATGAGTCCGTGTTCGTGGAGGAAGGAATCGATCTGCCGGAAGGGCCGGCCGACATGAACGCACTGGGCTTTCCCCTCGGCGAGGAGCCGTGGTGCAGCGGGAACCGCGTGCGGGGGGACGCAGCGCTGATCGACCTGCTGGCTCGTTCCATCGGCCAGGGGATCGAGTGCGGCCCGATCGCCACCGTCGCGCGATGCAGCGGCGCCGATCGCGCTGCATCGCAGGTCGCCGACCGCACCGGCGCCCAGGCGGAGGCCATGGAGGGGGCGGCCGTGCTCCTCGCCGCACACCGCATGGGCGTGCATCGCTGTGCCGAGGTCCGCGTCATCAGCAACACCTGCGGCGACCGGCTGCGCCAGCACTGGGATCTCTCCGCCGCGTTCAACCGCCTCGACCTGCTGCTGGGGCGCCTCGTCGAACTCGTGAAGTCGTGAACTCGTGAGCCGCGTCGTCCTCGACGCGCGATTTCGTGCGGCGATCACTCGCGCGTATGCGCGATGATCGCGTCGAACGCGACCGCGCCGCGAGGACACGGCGGCTTGCAGCAAGGACGCGGCGGCTCGCGGGTCTCACGGCGCCTTGTAGTCGGGGTCGAGTTGCTCGATGAGCCGCTCGATGTAGCGCCAGGCGTTGAGTTCATGGCGCACGGCGCGGAGCGACTCGCTCGTCGTCGGCCCCTTGGCGCCGTCGAACAGGGCTTCGACGCGCTGCCGGTGCGCGTTCCGCTGCTCGTCGGCCCATCGCTCGACTCCCGCCCGCCGCGGCGCATCGCCGGAGCGCCTCGCCTCTTCAAGTTCCTGGCGGACCTCGAGGATCTCCTGAAGGAACCCGTCGGGCAGGGTCTGGTCCTCGGACTTGCCCGGCCCGCCGAGGAGCGCCAGCAGGCATTCGGCCCGCTGCTCATCATCTTCGAGAATGACGCGCGCGCGATTGACCTCGGCCGAGCGCTGCTCCGCCTCGCGCCGCCTGAGGGGATCGGCGAATCGATCGGGATGGGACTTGGCCGCCTCGGTCAGGTAGGCGCGCTGAATCGGCGCTCGATCGATCTTGAAATCGCGCGGCAGACCGAGTGTTGCAAATGGATCGAACGCCATGCGCGATGATAGGCGAAGGTGAAACGCATTCGGTCGGAGGTGAAGGGAGGGGCAGGGCAATCGCGTTTTCGTCGTCATGCCCGCGAAGGCGGGCATCCAGCGAGGCGTCAAAGGTCGTTCATTCCTGTTCTCGCGGCCGAGACCACCAAGTCGGCCAGCGCAACTGGTTTCCCGCCTGCGCGGCAATGACAAAAATGCGATTGCCCTGAAGGGAGGGGCCGGATCAGCCGGCGGCGGCTCGATAGTCGCCTCCACCCGAGGCGCTGGGTCGTCCGCCGCGCGCCGGGCGCGGGCGGACGCTGCGCGGTCCGTGGCCATTGCCGTTGGAATCGCTTCCGTTGGGGTTCTTGCCGTTGGAACCCTTGCCATTGAGCAGGTGGCAGCCGAAACGGCCTCGGTTCTCCTTGAAGAATCGGCTGGGCGAGTCGGCGTTGATCTGGTCGTTCAACTTGTCCAGCGCCTCGCACTCGATCTGCCGCACCCGCTCGCGCGTCAGCCCGATTTCGCGCCCGACTTCCTTGAGCGTGCGCGGCTCGCGCCCGTCGAGACCGAAGCGCAGCCGCAGCACCATCGCTTCGCGATCATCGATCGCTTCGAGCAGTTTGCGAATGGTGCGGATGTCGTCGTCGTAGATGATCGACTCTTCGGGCTGATCGGAACGGTTGTCGGCGAAGATCTCGGAGAAGTTGACCGTCTCCCCGTCCAGACCCGTCGGCGCCTGGGTCGAGCATTGGAGCGCCCGCACGGCGCGGCGGATGACCAGGACCTTCTTGGCGGGAATCTCCAGAACCTCGGCGAGTTCGTGAAGGTTCGGCGTTCGGCCGAGTTGAGACTCCAGATCGTGCGTCGCCTGCTTCCACCGCGCGATGTGCTCGACCATGTAGGCGGGGATGCTGATGGGCTGGCCGGCGTTGATGAGGGCCCGCTTGATCGCCTGCTTGATCCACCACGAGGCGTAGGTGGAGAATCGGGCGCCTTGGGCCGGATCGAACCCTTCGACGGCGCGGATGAGGCCGACGTTGCCCTCCTCGATGAGGTCCGCCAGGTGCAGGCCGCGGTTCATGTACTTCTTGGCGACGGAGACGACCAGGCGAAGGTTGGCGCGGACGAGCAGGTCGCGAGCCTCAGGATCGGCGTCATTCACGACGCGCCAACCGAGGTACTTTTCCTCGATCGCTTCGAGCAGGGGGGTCTCGTTGATGTGCTTGAGATACAACTGCAGTTCCGACTGCAGCCCAGCGTCGTCCGTGCCTTTGGCGCGTTGCGTGCTCAAGCGTGACCTTCCCCACCGTGGCGCGAGGCCGGGTTGCGATGCGGCGCACCCGGCGGTCTGTGCAGGCGCCGCCGGATCCTACTCGTCCTCAAGATCAGACCCCTCGACGTTCGCCGGCCGTGAAACGGTGTGGCGTGCGCCGGGGCGTTGGGCCGGAGGCCACCGTACTATTCGTCGATACTTGATAATGGTTCGACAATTGACGAGAAACACTTGAGGGAGAGGCGTGCCGGGGACAGCCAAACGCGCCGCCGGCGCGGGGCCGATAAGGAGTTCCCCAGGAAACCGACATGACCGACGAGGATCTCACTCCCATCCTGCGCCACTGGCCCTATGTCAGCGGTGAGGTCAACGTTCGCCTCATCCAGGCCGGCGATGGACGCATGATCGTCCAGATGCGCGTTGACCTGGGCATTCTCCAGATGGAAGTGTCCGGCCGGCCGGACGGAACCCGTCCCGACGATTACGACTCGCTCCTGGAAGCGGTCGCGGCCCAGTTGCAGCGGCACGTCGAGGAGCACGGCGACGCGGAGACCTTTGTCCTCACCACCGAGCAGTGCCGCCGCCTGCGCGAGGAGGCCATCCAGTTCTACCACCGCTACGTCAGCCTCTTCGCCCTTGAAGAGTACGAAGGGGTGATGCGCGACACCGAGCACAACCTCCACATCATGGAGTTCTGCCGCGAGTTCGGCGAAACCGAGTTCGACCAGACCGTCATGGAGCAACTCCGCTGCAACACCCTCATGATGCACGCCCGCGCCGAGGCCAGCAAAGCCGTAGCCGACAACGACACGCGCTCCGCCCTCGCTTCGATCGACCGAGGTCTGGAGGCGATCCGCCAGGCCATCGAGGCGGATGAGCAGGAAGAGGAGGGGGCCTTCGAGAACTCGGCGGAGGTCCAGTTGCTGCGATCGATGCGCGATGCGATCATCCCCAAACTGCCCGTGAGCCAACGCAGCGAACTGCACGACCGCCTCAAGGCCGCGCTCGCCGCTGAAAACTACGAACTCGCCGCCATTCTGCGCGATGAATTGCGCATGCTCCGCGATGCGTGAGTGTTCTCTCGAAGCGCTCGGGCGGCGCGAACGCCTAGGGCGTGGGAGCCGTGGTCCAGGATCTTGAGTGAATTCTGGGTGCCGTGGTCTGAGCGACGCTCTGGGAGCGAAGGCCACGCGAGCGAGCAATCGACGATCGAATCACTTTGAGCGACGGTCGCGCCCCGACGTGGCCTTCCGGTCGCGGAGCCTCCCTGCAGACCACGGCACCCGCCTTTTCACACGACTTCTTACGCAGCGCGAATGGCTTGCGTGTGCTGCACGCCGATGCGGTAGTGGCGGGCCGCGATCATCTTCCCCGTTGATGTGTCGATCATCACCGGCACCTCTTCGCACCGCGCCACCCGCGCGATGCGGCCGCGAACCCGAAAGGGCGCCAGGCGCACCTCGACGTATTCCCCGACGGGGATCGCCCGCTCGGATCGGAATCCGAAACCGCTGTGGCTCACATCCGCGAGTTCGACGGTCCCACCCAGGAAAGACCTGTAGGGATCGAGGCAGATGAGCCGGGCCCAGCCCGTCGTCGCCGCACGCGGCTCGCGGCGCCGATCGAATCGCAGCGGCGCCTCATGGTCGGTTGCCCACGCGGCCGCACGCCGGCGCGCCGGCGCTGGAGGCGAAATCACGTTGGCGTCAAGTCTCAAGCCCATGGTCGATGCGTCCCGCCGGAGGTCGAGGGATCATCTCTTCCCCTCACGGCGATTCATCGGACGCCGAGGCGGGCGGGTTGAGGCGATGTCATCGATCAGCGGTAAGGTCGCAGGCCGCGGGCCTTGAGGCGCTCGTTGAGGTCGGCCAGGGCGGGGGGAAACTCCTGGAGCAGGCGGATGATCTGCGTTCGCGTCAGGTCAAGCAGCAGCGCCGCCTTGCCCAGGTCGTCGCGGGTGGCGGCGAGCACGTCGAGCACCTCCGCCAGAATGGCCGGGGCGTCATCGTGCTCGGGGTTGAGCGCCAGCCGGCCGCCGCGTACCCGCGCCCGCAGTCGCTGAGTCGGCTCGTAACCCGGCAGGGGCACGCCGAGGCGGTGCTCCAGCGCCAGCCGCACCCGCAGACGGTGGATGGCCTTGAGGCGGTTGCGCTCCGGCTGGCGCGACTCGGTAGCCTGCGCTTTGATGCCGGTCGGCTCATGGAGGAGGAAGACGGCGGTTTCGACCTTGTTGCGATGCTGCCCCCCCGGCCCCGACACTCGCCCCCGCGTCATGCGGCACGCCTTAAGCAACTGCTCGGTCTCCAGCGCCGCGGGATGGGTGTAGGGGTAGCCGCTCACGCCCCATGATAGATGAGATGCCGCTCAGTACGTCCCCGCCGGACTGGCGGAGAGGGTGAGGTCATTGACGAGGCCGGCGTCCAGGCGCAGGCAGCCGAGGCCGGCGATCATCGCGGCGTTGTCGAGGCAGTAGGTCATTACGGGCAGGTGCAGCGACAGGCCAAGGCGGTCGGCGAGCGCTTGGGCCTCGGCGCGGAGGCGTGTGTTGGCGCTCACGCCGCCGCCGATGATGATCGAGCGGATCGGTTTGTGTTGCAGATCGCGCCGCTGTTCGATCGCGCGCTCGAGTTTGAGCATCACCGCAGCGACGGCGGCCCGCTGGAACGAGGCGCAGTGGTCGTCGATCTCTGCTTCATTCAAGCGCGAGGCGTCGCGCTCGAAGGTGGCGCCGGCGCCGCGGCCCGTCGGCGTGCCGCGCACCGCGTAGAGCAGCGCCGTCTTCAACCCCGAGAAGGAAAAGTCGAGGCTGCCCGGTTCGAGACGCGAAATGGGAAAATCGTGCGCCCGATCGTCGCCGCGCTGCGCCCGCGCATCGACGCGCGGCCCGCCGGGAAAGCCCAGCCCCAGGATCATCGCCGCCTTGTCGTACGCCTCGCCGATCGCATCATCGATCGTGCGGCCAAGGCACTCGACCTCCAGCGCCGAGTGCATCGCAAAGAGACTCGAATGCCCGCCGGAGACGACCAGCCCGATCGCGGGAAACTCGGGCAGCGCTTCGGTGCCGAGCGAAGCGGCGTGCAGGTGGGCGATGATGTGATCGACGCCGATGATCCGCTTGCCCCAGGCCCACGCCAGCGCCTTGGCCGCCGCGACGCCCACGAGCAGCGAGCCGATCAGGCCTGGTCGATGCCCGACCGCAATCGCATCGATCTCATCTCGACCGGCGCCGGCCTGTTCTATGGCGCGCCGCACAACGGGGTGGATGCGTTCGAGGTGCGCCCGGCTGGCGATCTCGGGCACCACGCCGCCGTACTCCTCGTGCAACTCTTCCTGCGTGGCGATGATGTTGCTCAGCACAGCGCGGCCGCCGCGCACCACCGCCGCCGCGGTCTCATCGCAACTCGACTCGATGCCCAGTACGGTTGTTCCCAAAGTTGGTTGGTCCGATCCGCGCATTGGTCTCCACCCCACGCCCACGATGAGCGAGTCTTCGAGCGAATCGTGGGGTGGGCTTCAGAACGTATGTGAGAACGCGGGTGCCGTGGTCTGGAGGGAGGCTCTGCGACCGGAAGGCCACGCGGCGACGCTACAGACGCTCAAGTTTGTTCCATCATCGATCGCACACTCGCGTGGCCTGCGCTCCCAAAGCGTCGCTTAGACCACGGCACCCCGTGGTTTTCACACAAGTTCCCGGCCTCAGTTGTCCTTCGTCTCCGTCGCCACCGGCGTGAGGCCCGCCTGCCGCAGCGCCGGCTCCAGCGCGCCGCTCTCGGCTATGCTCAGCACGGCCACCACATTGCCCTTGGCGTCGCGCACCTCGACGGTTCCGCCCGCGATGTCGGCGTCGTCAGGAATGAGGTCGATGGGCGCCCGATCTTCGGCGGGAATGAATGAGGCGAGGCTGTTGAGCCGCTCTTCGATCTGCTCGAGTCGATCGATGTACTCATCGCGGAGACCCTCGACGAAGCGCATCTCCTTGATGAGCTCTTCATCCGGGTTCATCTCCTGCCCGGTCGGCTGCCACTGACCATTCTCGAGGCGCAGGCGCAGCGCCTTGACGGCCGCGCTCAATTGCGAATCCTTGAGGCGCTCGTTGATCCACTCCGGATCGTTCCATTGCCCATCGCCGTTGCCTTCGCGGATCACGCTCAGTTCATCGCGGATGTCGATCATCTCGCGGATCTGGTCGTTGGTCATGGGGACGAAGAAGCCGGGATCGGGATCGACGCCCCAGGTCTTCGATTCCGGCCACTTGTGGATGTTGCGCCCCGAGGGCAGGTAATACGCCGCGGTCGTGATCTTCAACTGACCCGCGCCGCTGCGCAGCGCCCGCACATCCTGCACCAGTCCCTTGCCGAAGGTCCGCGTGCCCACCACGATGGCGCGATCATCCTCCTGCAAAGCGCCGGCGACGATCTCGCTCGCCGAAGCCGATTGGTTGTTCACCAGCACCACCATCGGAAAGTCGGGCAGCGTGCCCTGCTCATGCGCCGTGTACTCCTGCTCGCGCCCGCGTCCCTTGACCGACACGAGCACCCCTTCGGGCACGAACAAGTCGCTGATCTCGATCGCCGACTGGAGCGAGCCGCCGGGGTTGAAACGCAGGTCGATGATGATTCCGCCAAGACCCGATTGCACCAGCGTCTTCACGGCCTCGAAGAGGTCGCCCGAGGTCGTCTCCGTGAACTGCCGAATGCGGACGTAAGCGAGTCTGGCCTGCGGATCGAGCCAGTAATCCCACTCCTCCCCGACGCGATGCACGCCTTCGACGGTCGAGACCTGGATGCGCCCGCGCGTCACCATCACTTCCTCGGTCTCGTCTTCGGGCGCCCCCTCGCGGTGAACGGTGACGGCGACCTTCGTATCGGGGGTGCCCATGAGGCGGTTGATTGACTTGTCGATCAAATCGTCCTTCGTGGTCACGCCGTCGATGGCGCGGATCTGGTCCCCGGCGCGGATGCCCGCCGCCAGCGCCGGCGAGCCGGCCATCGGGCTGATGATCGTGATCCACCCGTCGCGAATCTCCACGGAAGCACCGATGCCGACGTACCGGCCGCGCACGTTCTTGTCAAAATCGTCCTGCTGCTGAAGGGGGATGTAGTTCGTGTACGGATCGCCCAGTTCCTTGAGCATCCCGTCGATCGCGGCCTTCTGGAGGCTCTTGAGTTTCTCGTCGTCGAGTTCATCGACGTAACTGCGCCGCACCTCGATGAGCACATCCTGAATCGGGTCAAACCAGGCCAGCGCGTCAAAGCGATCGGCCGCGGAGGCCGCCAGTTGCGCCACCACCACCAGCAACAGGGCGACCATGCAACCGGGCGCCAGGATCCGCTTCATTGAACGCATGAACAACTCCTCTCGAATCGATTCAAGGCGTGCAGGCCGATCGCCCAGCGGCCGAATCCTCATCGGCTCGCGGCGACGCCCGATGATAGCCGAAACGTACGAGACGCATCCGAAGTTCGCTTCCGGCAACGCATTGGCGTGTCCTGCGGCCCATGGGCAGGGCTGCGAATCCGGACGCTCCCCTGTGGCCGCCTTAGAATCTGCGATGATCGCCAGTCCTCGCCGCCAGCCGCTGAGCCGCAGTTTGGGTCGGAGATGACGAACCCGAATCGTCATCCCGTCATCGGCCTCACCATGGGCGATCCCTGCGGTATCGGGCCTGAGATCATCGTCAAGGCTCTCGCCGACCCGCGCCTGCGCCACGCCGCCGCCTACCGCATCTTCGGCGAAGCGCAGACACTCGCCCGCGCCGCCGAGGCCGCGCGCCTCGAACCCGCGTGGTGGATCGAGTCGCCTGGACAGTCCTCCGGCGTTCGCCCCGTGCGCGGCCAGATCATCGTCTCCGATCATCCGTCATTCGCCGAACCTCTCGCCCGCGAACTCGCCCGCTCCGCCGCCGGCCCTTCGCGCATCGGCGGCGAATCTTCTCTCGCCTTCCTCAACGCCGCCGTCGATGCGGCGCTGAGCGACTCCTCCGATCCCGGCCACGTCGAGGCGATCGTCACCGCGCCGATCTCCAAGTCATCCTGGCATCTCGCCGGCCTGCGCCGCTTTCCCGGCCACACCGAGTTCCTCGCCGACCGCACCAAGTCAAAGCACTTCGCCATGATGTTCGTGGCGCCGCAACTGCGCGTCGTCCTCGCCACCATCCACATCCCGCTCAGCCAGGTCGCCGAGACGCTCACCATCGGCCGCGTCTTCGAGCCGATCCTCCTCGGCCACGAGGCCTGCCGCGACCTCCTCGGCATCGAGCGCCCGCGCCTCGCCGTCTGCGGCCTCAACCCCCACGCCTCCGAACACGGCTTGTTTGGCGACGAAGAGAAACGCCTCATCGAGCCCGCTATCCGCCAGGCCGTCGAGCGCGGCATCGACGCCGCCGGCCCCTTCCCCGCCGACACCATCTTCAACGCCGCCCTCGCCGGCCGCTACGACCTCGTCGTCGCCATATACCACGACCAGGGACTGATCCCCATCAAACTCCTCGCGCGCGATGAGGCCGTGAACGTCACCATCGGCCTGCCCATCATCCGCACCAGCCCCGACCACGGCACCGCCTACGACATCGCCGGCAAAAACACCGCCAGCCCCGGCTCCATGATCGCCGCGATCCAACTCGCCATCGATTTCGCCGCAAGGCGGCGCCGCCTCGATCAGCGCGTAGGTCAGGTCGCGACCTGACACTCGCTTGCGATGGGCAATGTGATCCGATGTCCGAAGGATCGCGCCCGCCATGACGCCTGCCGTGAAATCGGCCGTGCTTGCACGCCGTGTCAGGTCGTGACCTGACGCTTGTTTGCGACGGGCAATGTGATCCGATGTCCGAAGGATCGTGCCCGCCATCACGCCTGCCGCGCAACCGGTCGCGCTTGCACGCCGTGTCAGGTCTTGACCTGACCTACCCACTTCAAAGATGTCATTTGGGAACCACGAGGGCCAATCGGATCGGCCAAGTTCAACGCCAACGGTCGTGCCCCGGGGTTCTATCTGGAGTCGGGTTGAACGACTCCAGATGGGTTGTAAATGCCTCATCGAACAGTCGCTGAACGACGCTTGACAGAGAGTCAGGGCGTGATCCCGGTCGTGTCCGCCGGGAGTTGGCTCGGCCTAGTTCGTCTTTGTGCGCGATTCGACATCGTTCACCAGCCGATTCGCACACACTACTTTGCTGACGAGGCTGCTGGTGAAGCGCATTCGCAACCTGATCCATCATGATCATCACGGGTGACCGCGCAGCCATCGCCTTCACCCTTTGTGATCGCCGACTTCAGCTCACCTCGACGGAACTTTCGAAGCTCGCGGTCCTCAGAAACCAGACGCTGTGTCAGGCGCCGAAACTTCTCCTCGTCATGGATCAGAGAGCGATGAAGTCGGTTGGCGAAGCCACACACGGTTTCTGCGAGATCAGTCTTGATTTCGATTCCCTCCGCTTGGACCTCGGCGAGTGACAGTGGAAGCCACTGAATCTCCTCTGTCAGGTTCAGTCTTGTCGAGTTGTACGCGAGCGACACACGCTGTAGATCTTGGTAGTTGGACACCAAGTAGACGCTGACGGTTCCATTATCGTCACGAGGAAAGACGTTGCCTAACCGCTGCTCGATGGTCGGTGCGCCCTCCCCCTTCGTTGGTCGCCAGAAAGTCGGCCTGTCAACCTTGCGAACGAGTGCGGGCGCACTGAAACCTAGGCTCGGCATCGGTTGCGTCGCACTCATGCGCCGTCGCTCGTACCTTCGTCATCGAATTCATTCAAGCACTCGCGGGCGAGTTCTCGCAAGATCGCCGAAGAGCGGTTGTTCGCCGCCCACTCGAGAATCTCGCGTGTCCAATCTCCGTTGCGATGCGACAACTGCTCGATAGCGCCCTCGCAAGCGGCATCGGTTCCACCCGTCATCGCGTGGTAGAGTAGCGCATCCGACCAGAGGTCGTTGCACTGTGCAGCAACCTGAATCAGAACAAAGTCGCGATCACTCGAAAGCGCGTCATTGGTCTGCTTCTCAGGAAGCAGCAAAGGCATTATGCTCATCGACGAGAGATTGGAGGCATTGAGCAGGTCGATCGCGTCCTGCAGACGCCCCGCGCGCTTGCTCGCTAGGCACGCTTCGAGGATCGCGCTTATAGCAGATGAGATGTCGGGCGCACTCTCAACCCGCTCCCCGATGAGGGCCCGAATCTCCCGGCGCTGACAGGCACCGGCCTTCAGGTATAGGTTGGCCAGATTCTTCAGCCACGCCTCGGAAGTATTTCTTGTCGAGTTTGGTGAGTCTGCGTCATGCTTCAGCGTCCGTGCAGTGCGACCAGAGAGTGAGTACTCGACAACGACATCATCAGCCAGCATCTCAGCGTGACTGTCGTACACGGTGACGCTCATCGACCGAAACGAATTGGCCACGGCAGGTGACAGGCTATGCACCCTGAGACCCTCCGCGGACGCTTGCGACTCGCTCCTGGATCGACTGATGCTGGACTGCGTCACTCCGCTTCTCCTTCGCAAATGCTCTTCACTATTCGCCTAGCCTCTTCCAACTTGTGCTTGAACTCGGCGAGGCGAAGATCGATCTTGCCTCGATCTCGCTCGTCGTAGTGGAAATGCACGACAGCTTCTGCTTGAGAGGGCATCGTCGCCACTCTGACCTCCAGCACAGACTGGTCGGATTGCCGTCGCCGAATCTTCCACAAGCGATCGATCTCTTCTCCTTCAAGTCCGAAGTACGAATTAGGCGCGCCTGACATCACCGGGATACCCCCCTTCCACTTGGGGCCAAGCTCAGCCACGAAGTGGAAGTTCATACCCAATGCCCGAAGCGGTGTGTGGGGGAGCAGCTCAAGGAGCTTGGATACAGGCTGCGTCATGCTTCCGGAATCGCCTCGCGCAACGATCAGCCTTTCATTTGTGACGGTCCACTCGCAGTCTGCCAAGGTGAACTTGATCTCGTGCTGCCCCGTGGCCGCGAGCACTCCAACGAGCACTCTGACCGGCTCGCTAGTGCGGGGGGCTACCCCTTGCTGCATCAGCCATGTAGGCGAGATGATG
>Ga0326597_10001020_pt1 | contig 46723 bp, 53 predicted proteins | sample RVTome_12_FD_203789 | JGI IMG/M metagenome (GOLD analysis project Ga0326597, IMG submission 203789) | Soil microbial communities from uranium-contaminated site in the Upper Colorado River Basin, Wyoming, United States - RVT100D185 | ecosystem: Environmental > Terrestrial > Soil > Contaminated >...
TGGCGTTGGCGAACGCATCGCTCCATCCCTCAGCAAGACGACTTCGTAGTCCCACTCCTGGAAGGCGATGTAGTCGTCCACAATCCTGACAGTCCCTCCGCAGCCACACAGACGAGTTCGGCGGTCATGCGCCGGGTCGTGCAAGATGTGTCGATAGGTAGATTCATCCGGCGTGGGGAGACAGGTCGGCGGCCGTGCTCTCACTGACGTCACCGCCGTCGTCGGACATGCAGCCGACCACCAGGAAGGACACCAAAACCACGGCCCCCAGCCCTCTGCCCAGCCGTCGCATCATTTCCCCTCTGCGAGGTTCCGCAGGCTATCGGCAAGCCCATGACGAGTTGACTCCCGTCCTGTGTCGTCCAGACTTCCACGGGCCGTAAGAACTCGGGCCCCCATCCGTCTGGGACACGGCCTGTATCGCGTCGGAGGCTCCAGTCGGTCATCGCGGGTCCCTCTCGTAGGCTTGTCCGCGGTGGCGGACGGCGACCACGCGGTCCGTGTTGGGGTCGCGGCGCTCGTAGATGATCCGGTAGGAACCTACGCGGTACGACCACAGTCCGGCCAGGCGCCCACGAAGCTCGTAGCCAGCCTCCGCGTCGCGTTCGAGCACACCGAGCGCGTCCAACACGGCGTCGGCGAGCACGTAGTCCAAGTCTGCCAACGCGTCCCGAGCCGACCGTGCGAGAAAGACCCTCGCCATTACGACTGCTCGCGGTTGACCATCTCCTGGCGGACCTCGTCGAGCGCGACGTCGTCACCGGCAGCCAGGTCGTCCAGCCCACGACGGATCGCGGCGAGCGTGTCGTCGTCGGAGAGGATCTCGGCGGTTTCCTCGAGTGCCTCATACTCGTTGATTGGGATCACAACGGCGGAGGGACGCCCGTGGCGGGTGATGGTCACGTGCTCGCGGCGGTCGGCGACCTCGGCGAGCAGGTCGGCGAGGTGGCTGCGGAACTCTCGGACAGGCACAGTCTTAGCCATTTCAGAAGTGTACATGATTGCGTACGTATTTGACAGAGGGCAGATCACAGCCGTTCGATAACGCCCAGCCCGGAGGCGGATCTGTAACGGTGCAGAGCGGCGGTTTCCGCACGCCCTCGCGTCGGGACCTCCAGGTAGTTATACTTCTGCGTATGACTCACAAGGTTGGCCCCAAGGGACAGGTCGTCATCCCCAAGGACCTGCGCGACGAGTTCGGCATCGAGCCGGGCGACGAGGTGGTGTTCTGGCGTGACGGCGACCACGTCGCCGTGCGAGCCGTGCATGGATCGCGCCCCTTGAAGGGGCGCTTCGCCGGCCGTCCGCTGGTCGACCAACTCGAAGCGGACCGCGCCGCCGATCGTCAACGTGAAGAAGTTCGATGACCTTCGCGCTCGACAGCTGGGCAATCCTTCGTCTGCTCGAAGGCGCCGAGCCAGCCGCCGGCCGCGTCGAGCAGGTCCTGGCCGAAGGCCGCCCGGTCATGAGCTGGATCAATCTCGGCGAGGTCTTCTACATCGTCCGTCGCGACCGGGGCGATGAGGACGCCCATGAGGTCGTCCGCGACCTACGCCTGCGCCTCGATCTCGACCTTCCTTCCGAGCACCGGGTCCTGACCGCAGCAGCCATCAAGGCCGACCATCCGATGGCCTACGCGGACGCCTTCGCTGCCGCGACCGCTCTAGCTCACGACGTCACGCTGCTCACCGGAGACCCCGAGTTGCTCGTCGGCGGTGTCCCGTGGCGGTGGGAAGATCTTCGGACAGGCGGGCAATGACGCTCACCCGGATCGGGCGGCAGGAGACAGCTTCGAGCGGCGGTTCCAGGGCGTTGGAACTGCGAGGGCGGGCGGGGCGTCAGACCCGTCGACGGGGAGTTCTGATGCGCACTGTCTTCGCGGCGGCAACGATCGTGCTTGTGTCCTGTTGGACGGCGAGCGACCTCTGATGGGAGCCAGCTGGTCTGCCCCGGCGGAGTACGAGTTTGTCCTGGAGTCGAGTTGTGGCGAACGCGATTTCCTGGGGCGGTATCACGTCGTGGTTGAAGGCGGCGAAGTGATCGAAGTCAGCGGCCTGGATGACTATGCGACACGCCAGCTCTCAAGCGACGAGCATCGTGGGCTGGTGCCGACACTCTCCGAACTCCTCGGGGAGGTCAGTGATGCCCAAGCTCAGGGTGCTGACGTCGCGAAGGTCACCTTCGCCGACTCAGACGGGCACCCCGTTGCGATCGAGATCGACTGGGACACCCGGGCCATGGACGACGAGGCGTGCTACCGCGTATCGCAGTTCAGCGCCCCCGACGCCGATCAGCCACGTGCATCCAATCCTTCGCCGGCGACGAGCTCGTCGCCGGCGTCCGACACGGTGGCCGCGGTTCTCACACCGGTGGACTGCCCGGCGAATGCGAGTTGTCTGCCCAGCTTCCACCTCGACGGCGTCCAGCACGTGACGACGATCGGGTGCGATCAGGTGGCCGCATCGGCGCTGGCTGAGCCGATCGCCACCACGGCAGGTGGCGCGGGCCCGGCGGTGCCGGCGGCGGTGTACGCACTTGAGGGATTCCCGGTGGAGGTCGGGATCGCGGTGGACTGGCAGTGCAACGACCGGGCCCTCGCCTTCCCGACCGACCTGCCCGCCGACCGGAAACACGCTCTACAGCAGGTACGTCTGCGATGCGAATTGCTCGTCAACCCCGCGCCGTCGAACCGCTGCGGGCTCGGTGGCAACGCGACGTGGCGCGTGGGAGGCGCCTGGTACGACTCCGCGTTCGCCTCCTTCCCCGAGGCGATTGAGGCCGCTGACCCGGGGATCGCAGGGGGCGGACCCGCCCAGGCTTGGCGCAGTGACCCCCTCCAGGTGGCCACCCGCCGCTTCACCGACGAGGGCGTGTGCAAGGACGAACACGGGACCCCATGCTCCTGGGACGTCACGTGGACGACCCGGATGACGATCGACCCGCGACCCGCCGAGTGACGGCCGCGCTCCGGCCCGTGGCGACCATCAGCGGGGCCCAAGCCTCCTACCGCGATGCGAAAACCCCTACCGGTATCGCACGCCCATATCGCCAGGCTGCAAACATCGACGAGCGGCGGATACAACGTGGTCGTTTGGTGCCTCGGGGTCATACCGGACGGGTGTTCCCGAGACGGCGTTGCCGGCGGCCCCATTGATGTTGACGGCGGGATGGCCTTCCTGTTCACGCCCCCCGACGACACGAGCGCGATCGTCGTCCAAACACTCGGGGACATTCAGAGAAATCCGTTTCCCGCGACCCATGGCAGGCCGGTCAAGGACGTTGGCGCTCTGCCGAGGTTGCAGACCGTTCACCTGCCGGGCCCGACGGCTTCCTGCGGTTCGATCGGACTTGTCGACGGAGCTTCATGGACGTCGGTCAATCCCATCAACGCACCCCAGGTTGAGCTGGGAGTTCGACTTGGCGGCGATTGCGCCAGTGCTCTGACAGCTCACCTATGGCTCTTCGATGCAAAGGGGGAGGAGGCACCTGAGCCGCTCGGGTCCGTCGACCTCTGCTCCCGGTCCCACGGTGGGACGGCGTCGCCGTGCTGGCGTACTGGCAGGGCTACGTGGGCGATGGGGCTCGCTACTCGCCGAGCCTGGTGTTCACCAGTCTGGTCGACGCGGTGGGGTGGGCACGATCGGTCGCCGACGAGATCACCGTGCGACTGACCACCACAACGAACGGCCTGTGGCGCGAACGGCCCGGTGCGCAGCGGCTCCCAAGCGACGTCCTTGCGACATGGGACGCAATCAACGCGACGTGACGTCTGTCGATGAACGCGCGCGGCGGTTCCGTCGTGCGAAGACTCAGACCGCGCAGCACCACGCGGATGTGCGGCGTCGGCAAACGGCTGCGCGCAGCGGATATGAGCATGTGTGGGCCGCGCGACTGCTACACGGTCATCGCGACGACTGCTCCCGCCAGTAGCCCCAGGCTGATCATGACGGCCGCGCCCACCCGGACCCGCGACGACGTCCTAGGCATCAAGGTCAGTACGACGCCCACAAGGCACCCGACGGCGAGCACAGCGAACGTCCGGCTATCGGCCTGGTTCCTGGCACACTCACTCGGCACGCACAGTGGGATCTTGAAGATGACCGCGCCGAAAACAAGAAGACCTACAGCGCCCAGCCCCATGACCGTGATGATGGTCCGTGCAAGACCGCTGTTCAGGCGCCCGTCGAGTCGACTCAAGATCCTCCTCCCCCGCGGACGCGAAGATCCACGGTGTGTTCATCGGCGAAGATCACGATGAACCGGTCCGGGCGGCATCCTCCATTCCGGATCAACCGCGGGGCAACGCTCGGTGCGGGATTCGACAGCCCCCCGCCCAGGTCCTGCCTATTCAGGCGATATCGCGCGAACCGCCCGGGGATCTGTAACGGTGCACAACGGCGGCTACCGAACGGCGGTGCTTCCGCGCAGGCGGCCGTTTCGGTCAGAGGTCGAGCAGGTCGGCGAGCGTCTCGCGGATCTGGAGCGGGCTGCTGCACGAGGTCGGGCAGCGTGTGCGCACCATCGACACCACCTTCACGGATCGAGCAGTCTGCCTTCGTGACGGCCGGCGTGCCTCCGCCAACCACCTCAGACCAGCGCGGCCACTTCGTGAATCCCAAGGGCTCCAAACAGCACCACACCGTCCGGCCCGTCCCGGCGGCGGGAAAGTGCCCGCAATTCAGCAGGTTGCATGACCTCCAGCGATGGCGACGACTCCATCTCGCCGTAGGCGTGATGCACCGTGAACATCGTCCACTCCTCGTGAGCGTCGCCTGGACGCCAACCCCAGGCGCGCGCGACCGGGGCGACTCGCGCTGATATTCGCCGCTACCCGACGCGGAAGACTTCGGACCTACGCGCGATTGGCGGAGCCCGAGAGTTCGGTCCATGCGGCACAGGGGGACGGCACGGCGTCGTTACGCCGGGTCGGGTCGGGTGCGGTGCTTCCAGTAGCTGGGCCGGTCGGTGGTCGTGGGCGACCTGAGGGCACGGTCGCGCGCTCGTGAGCTCCGGTGTCGCGGTCTTGGCCGGTCCGGTTGGAGCATGTCGGGCGGAGACTCCAGAGCCGAGCGACCTTTCGATCTCTCAACGGCTGAGGAACTCGTCCACTGCATACTGGTCGGTCACGTGGATCCAGATCTCCTGGATACAGCCATCGGACACGTGGTAGACGTCAACGCCTTGCCACTCCAGATGGTGACCGGCACGTTCGGCGCCGACCCGCGAGAGCACCACGACGTGCTCCTCGCTCGCCAACATGTCGTGCATCTCGACCAGACCGAAGGTGCCGCCGGTGAGTTCCGCCATCTTCCGGTACGCACCGCCGACCTCGGCCTTCCCTCGGTAGGTGCCGCTTATGGGATTGTCACCGCCGTAGTGCAGAACGATTTCGTCGCTCCACAGTTCAGGAACACGCTCGCGCCGTCCGGCGCGCGCGTAGCTGAAGAACTGCTGGACGACTTCGAGGTTGTCACGCATGAACCGGCTCCCGCTGTCCGAAGAATACGAGTCTGCCCCGAACTCGCCCCAGATCCTTGGTCCGTCCCAAGCCTTCCGACTCGCCCACGCCCACGGTTCTCTGGGTCGATTCGTCATGATGGTCCGCTGACCTGCGGTTTGCGTCGGTGACACAACGCTGACGCGGTCAGCGGGGGCGATCGAGCCGCCCCGATTCGGGATAACACCCACTCAGTTGGCGGCCGGGACTTCAATCTATGCGGCACAGGGCCGTGTTGTAGCGCCCGATACGCGTTGGTCGGGACCATGCTCGCGCAGCGCACTTACTGGCGTCGTCGCGCTCGCGCTTTGCCGGACGACGAGGAGCCTCCGGTCTCTGGGACCGCGGATGCGTGCCGCGTCGCGCGTCGGTCTGGTCCCTCCGAAGTCTGTCGGGGAGTGCCGATCCAGTCAGCCAAGTAGTCAGCCAAAGTCCGCCAAAGTCAGCCAAGTTGGCAGCCGAGGCGTTGGTCGTCGGTGGTCGACCGTGGACGTCGATGGGCGTTCGGCACGATCGGGAATCGCAAGAGAACTGCCTCTATCCCCCCGAATTCGCCAGAATCTGCTTCGCGCGCTCGAAGACGGCGTCGAGCATCTCCTCCGTCAGCCGCCCCGTGAACGTGTTCTGCTGGCTGACGTGGTAGTTGCCGAGCAGGGTGCGGCCGTCGGCAAGAACCGTTTCGGCGCCGTGACCGAACCTCGGTTTGCGGCCTTCCCAGCCCACGTGACGGCAGACCGCGTCCCATCCGAACCCCCCGAGCGCCACGTACACGACCGGATCGACGAGGTCGATCTCGCGGGCCAGGAACGGGGCGCACCTGTCGCGCTCGTCTGTCGTCGGTTTGTTGGCCGGGGGAGCACACTTCACCGGTGAGGTGACGTACGCCCCACGAAGTTCCAATCCATCGTCAGCGTGCGTGCTGTCCGGTTGGTTCGCCAGGCCAGCGCGCCAGAGCGCGGCAGACAGCCAGTCACCCGACCGGTCGCCGGTGAACATCCTCCCCGTGCGGTTGGCGCCGTGCGCTGCCGGTGCCAGGCCGACGATCATGATGCCGGCGTTCGGGTCGCCGAAGCCAGGGACCGCGCGACCCCAGTAGTCCTCGTCGGCGAACGCCGTGCGCTTGGTCGCCGCCACCTCTTCCCGCCAGGCCACGAGCCGCGGACACGCGCGGCAGTGCACGATCTCGTCGTGCAGGGAAGACAGCGCGGGTGGGGCGGACATGCACCGCAGGGTAGGGATCGTTCGCACCATGGAACCGAGCCCACAAATCCGGCGTCCGACGTCCATCGCTCCTCGCCGGGAGCCGAGGACTGGACCGCCGATGCCACCCGAGATCGATCAGTTCCGCCGCCTGTTCGATGCCAACTACAAGCAACTCGTCGCGTACGCGCGCCGCCGCCTGGCCTCGCCCCAGGACGCCGACGACCTCGTTGCCGAGGTGTTCACCGTCGCCTGGCGGCGCCGTGACCGGTTGCCACAGGGTGACGACGCTCGCCTCTACCTCTATGGCATCGCACGGCGGGTGCTCGCCAACCAGCGACGCGCCACACGCCGCCGCACCGCGCTCGTGGCCGCCTTGCGCGGTGCGGCCCCGTGGCCGCCCGGCGAGCCGATGGTCGAGGACCCCGCCGTCGCGCGCGCTCTGGCGGCACTCGACGACCAGGACCGGGAGTTGCTGCGCCTCCTGGCATGGGAGGGGCTGACCCAGATCGAGGTCGCCTCGGTGATGGAGATCTCCGTCGAGGCCGCACGCAGCCGGATCCGTCGGGCCCGCGCTCGGTTCGCCGACCTCCTGGACCAGATGGGCGCGGAGCGCACGGTTGGGCTGGCAGGTGACCGGCCATGACGGAACCGGACATGAACAGGGTTGGGAAGAGTTTCGACGAAGGCGACGACATGCGAGCCCTTGAACGTCTGCGGACCGCGAACCCCGTTGACCTGGTCGGACTCCCCGAATCCGACAGCCCGCAGGCGCGGGCTCTCTTCGAGGAGATCACGATGTCCACCGAACCAGAAGTCCCCGTCCTCAAGCCCGCGAAGGCCCGGCGCCCCCGCATGCTGGCGCTGGCCGCCGCCGGTGCCACGTTCGCGGTCGCGGCTGTCACCGCGGCAGCCCTCACGCTCGGAGGGGCGAATGAGCCCGCGCCGATCGCCGTGGACGACCCCAACTCCGCGAGCGGCAGCATGCTCATGTGCGCTGAGATCTACTCGCTCGAGACGCTCGCGGCCCGCGAGGTCGCGTTCGACGGCACCCTCACCAGCATTGACGGCGACCTGTTGACCTTCGAGGTCAACGAGGCCTTCCGCGGCGTTGACGGCGACACCGTCACCATCGGCGGCGGAGGTGTCGTTGCTGGCGACCCGACCCTGGTCGGTGGTCCCAGTCTGCAGGTCGGTGACCGCGCTCTGGTCGCCGGTGACGCCGAGTTCGCGTGGGGTTGCGGCTTCACCCAGGCCTACGACGAATCCGTCGCAACCTCCTGGCGCAAAGGCCTCAACTGACCCGGACCTCCCAAGGTGATGTGAGTTCGTCCACCTGATGTGGATCCGTCCCAAATACGGGACGGATCCACATCGCTTGGACTTACTCACATCGGCTGGGGGTAGCGTCGTTCCGACCCAGTGGAGGTTTCGACGCGTGGTGACGGTTACGATGTGGGGGCTTCTGGCGGGGCTCGTGCTCATGACCGGGATGTGGGTCGCGAGCCTGATCCGGCGTGATGTCAGCCTGGTCGATCGGGTGTGGGGGATCGCGTTCCTCGTGCTGGCCGTGACCTACGCGGTCGTCGGGGACGGGGCGATCGCCCGCGAGAGCCTCGTGATCGCGCTCGTCGCGATCTGGAGTCTTCGACTGTCCGGTTACATCACGTGGCGCAACAGGGGCCACGGTGAGGATCCGCGCTACCGGGCCATGCGGGAACGCGACCCCGATCGGTTCCCGGTCAAGGCGCTCGTCACCGTCTTCTGGTTGCAGGGACTGCTCGCCTGGATCATCTCGCTGCCGTTGCTCGCGGTCGCCACCGATCCGACGCCCACGACACTGATCTGGCTTGACTGGATCGGCGTCGCCATGTGGACGGTTGGCTTCTACTTCGAGGCCGTGGGGGACTGGCAACTGTCCCGCTTCCTCGCGGACCCGGCCAACAAGGGCAAGGTCATGGACCGGGGCCTGTGGCGCTACACGCGCCACCCCAACTACTTCGGCGACACGGCCGTCTGGTGGGGCTACTTCCTCATCGCCCTGGCCACGGGTGCATGGTGGGCGGCCATCGGCTCGGCGGTGATGACGCTCTTCATCGTCAAGGTCAGCGGCGTCGCACTGACCGACAAGCGGATGTCCGGGAAGGCGGGCAGCAAGCGCGAGGGCTACGACGACTACGTCGCCCGCACGAACGCCTTCTTCCCCGGGCCGCCGAGGAAGACCGCGTAAGCACTGTCGGCACCGGGGCCGGCCGATGCCCCGCGGTACGTTTCGACCTCGACTGACATGCTGCACGCGCCACGGCAGGAGTACCGCACGTGAACGACCCCTTCGTCATGGATCAGGCGACCTGGGACGCCCTTGTCGAGCATTCGTGGTCGGACTTTCCCTACGAGGTCTGCGGCCTCCTCGGCATCGAACCCGGCGGAACCATCCACCACTACCTGATCGACAACGACGAGCGGTCCATGAGCTACTACGTCATGAACCCCAAGTCGCTGCTGAAGGCCATGCGCGAGATCGAGGACAACGACTGGGACCTCGCGATCTACCACTCGCACACCCACACGCAGGCGTTCCCGTCCGAAACCGACATCCGGCTCGCCGCCTACCCGGACGCCACCTACCTGATCGTCACGCTCCAGGACCGTGATCACCCAGACATCCGGGCGTTTCGCATCCTCGACGGCATGGTCGCCGAACGCCCCCTGGTGGTCAGCGACAAGGTTGAGGTCATCTGACCGCGGGAATGAACGAACAACCCCCCACGTTCCCTTGACCGACCGACCCCCTGTGTCTCCTCCACCGTTTGGATTTGTAGTGGCAACCAAGAACCTCACCATCGATGACTTCCAGAGCACGGTCGAAACCAGCGACATCGTGCTCGTTGACTTCTGGGCCGAATGGTGCGGCCCGTGCAAGATGTTCGGCCCGATCTACGAGAAGGCCTCCGAGAAGCACGACGATGTCGTGTTCGGCAAGGTCGATACCGAGGACCAGCAGCAGCTCGCCGGCTCGTTCGGCATCCGCAGCATCCCCACCTTGATGGCCTTCCGTGAAGGCGTGCTCGTCTTCGCCCAGGCCGGTGCCCTGCCCGAGGCCGCCGTCGAGGAACTGGTCACGCAGGTCCGCACCCTCGACATGGACGAGGTCCGCGCGAAGATCGCCGAGCACGACGCCGCCCACGCCGAGTGATCCGCTGATCCCTCGCGGGTGACCCGCTGAGCCAGCGTCGGAGGCTCCTGCAACACGGGGGTCCTCGAACGGTGCGTGCTCGAGGGTTCGCCGCGGCCTTGGCGGTGGCGATCGTCGTGGCGGCGATGCGACCTCGACGTCCATCGCGCTGCCTCGACACGACGGTCGGACCGGAACCGGCGCCCGACCCCGTCGATCCTGGCCACGTCGAGGGGGCCTGCGCTGAGGGTCAGGCCAGCGCCCGCCGAAGTTCGGTGGCGAGGTCGCCCTTGGTGACGACGTGGACGTCCGGCACGTCCAGCCAGGCGCCGTAGGTCCGCAGTTCCTCGGCCAGTTCGGCGGCGACGTGATCGCGGTCGCCGTCACCCTCGAGGAAGCTGCCCTGTACCAGCAGCCTTCCGGTCTGGCGGTCGGCCTTGATGTCCACGCGCGCCGCGATCCCGTCGTCGAGCAGGAATGGCAGCACGTAGTAGCCGTGCTTGCGCTGCGGCTTGGGGACGTAGATCTCGATGCGGTAGTGGAAGTCGAACATTCGCTCGGCACGTGGCCGGTACCAGACCACCGGATCGAACGGCGACAGCAGTGCCCTGGCCTGCATGCGCCGTGGCAGCGTCGCCTCCCGATGCACGTAGGCGGGACGGTCCCAGCCCTCGACCTCAACAACCTCGAGCGCGCCTTCGTCGACGAATTGGCGCAACAGCGGCCTCGCACGGGTCAGCAGGATTCGGAAGTGATCGGCGAGGTCGTCGTCGGTTCCGATCCCGCACGCCCGTGCGGCCAGAAGCAACAGTTCCCGTTCGGCATCTTCCTGCGTCGGGGTCGGATGTTTCCGCACCTCGTGCGGGACCACGCGGTCGTGGTCGTCGTAGTGGATCGCGAACTGGTTGTCCCGGTGATGCACGGCGACCCGGCCGATCACCATGAGCCAGTACAGGGCGAGCCGTCCGGTGCTCCAGCCCCACCACGGGCCGCTCGACGAACCACCGTCGGCCAGGTCGGCCACCGTCAGCGGTCCCTGGTCGCGGACCTGTGCCATCACGTCGTCCAGGTAGGTCGGATGCTGCTTGATGAGTTGGCCGACCTCCCGGTCGAGACGGGGTTGTCGCTGCATCCGGTGGCGCATCAGGGGGTGCACAGCCATCGGCACGAGCGACGCGACGTGCGCGTAGTACTCGAAGTTCTCGCCTGACCGCCACAGCCAGCGGTCGAGCTCATCGCGGTCGTATGCCCCGAGCCGTGACCAGAACGGCATGTAGTGGGCGCGCGCCGCGACGTTCACCGAGTCCAATTGCACCACCGAGTTGAGGTCGAGCACGCGCCGGAAGTGGCGGACGTCGACACGTCCGGTCGGGCGCGGACGGCCGAACCCCTGGGCCGCCAGGAAGATCCGGCGGGCCTGGTCAGGTCGAAGGGTGCGCATGGGTGCGGGACCCTATGCGGCTTGTTCCGGTTCGGCCCGTTGTCCCTGTCGAACGGGAGCCTGCGGGTCGTCCCGGATACTCTCCGCCCGACGAATCCCGACGCCCACCCCACGAGGCCTCGATCCATGCCGTCCGTCCGCATCCCGACCGTCCTGCGCAAGCACGCGAACGACCAGGCCAAGCTCGAGGCGTCCGGAGACACCGTCGCTGAGGTGTTCCGCACGATCGTGAGTGACCACCCGGAACTGCAGGACAAGTTGTTCGACGGCGACAGCCTCCGCGGCTTCATCAACGTCTACGTCGAGGACGAGGACATCCGCTACCTCGACGGCCTGAACACCAAGGTCGAACCGAGCGATGAGATCTCGATCATGCCTGCCGTGGCGGGTGGCTGAGTGCGTTACGACGACATCGCGCAGGCGATCGGGAACACGCCGCTCGTCGGGCTCCCGAACCTGTCACCGGTCGGCTACCAGATCTATCTGAAACTCGAAGGGCACAACCCGACCGGGTCCGTGAAGGACCGCGTGGCGAAGTACCTCATCGAGCAGGCCGAGAAGAACGGCGACCTCCAACCGGGGGACAGGATCCTGGAACCCACGTCGGGCAACACCGGGATCTCCCTGGCGGCGTTGTGCAAGGTCAAGGGGTATCGGCTGACCTGCGTGATGCCCGAGAACACCTCTGAGGAACGCCGGCAGCTGCTCGAGATGTTCGGCGCCGACATCGTCCACTCACCGGCGACCGAAGGGTCCAACGGATCGGTGCGCGTCGCCCGCGAGATGGCTGTCGCCGACCCTCGCGTGTTCATGCCGTTCCAGTACGGCAACCCGGCCAACCCGATGGCGCACTACGAGACCACCGCGCCCGAGATCATCCAGGACCTGCCCGACGTCGCGGCGTTCGTGGCCGGCCTGGGTACCGGTGGCACGGTCACCGGGGTCGGCAAGCGCCTGAAGCAGTACGACCCGGCAATCAAGATCTACGCCGCGGAACCGGAGTACGGTGACCTGGTCTACGGGCTGCGCAACCTCGACGAGGGATACGTGCCCGAGGTCCTCGACCTCGATGTGCTGGACAGTCGCATCAAGGTCAATTCCCTCAAAGCCCTGACGTACACGCGCCGCCTCGCCGAGGAAGAGGGCATCTTCGCCGGCGTCTCCACAGGCGCGTCGCTGGCCGTTGCGGTGCGGGTGTGCAAGCGCCTGCCGGAGGGATCGAAGATCGTGGCGCTCTCGCCAGACGGCGGATGGAAGTACCTGTCCACCGGGGCGTACGCACCGGGTGACGTGGCCGAGATCGCCGGGCGCATTTCGGGGACGCTGTGGGCCTAGGGCACTAGGCTCCGCGTTCCTCGAACACGTTGGAGACCGGTTGGGTTTCGACCTCACGGTGCTCGGGAGCGCGGGGACCCACACGGGTCCTGGGCGCGCCTGCTCCGGCTACTTGTACGAGACGTCTGAGGCGCGCCTGCTGGTCGACTGCGGCAACGGCGCGTCCGCGCACCTGCTGTCGAGGTACGACTGGAAGGACCTGGACGCCATCGTCATCACGCATCGCCATATCGACCACTGCGCCGACCTCATCGGGGCGTTCTACGCGCTGCGCTTCCATGCCGACGGGCCCCAGACCGTCGATCTCTATGCGGCTCCCGAGGTGCTCGAGGTCATGCTGTCCGTGCTGTCGCGTGACTCCGCATTCGAGTTCACCGAGGTCTTCCATCACATCGAGCTTGGGTTCGGGGACCGGTTCATGGTCGGGGACATGTCGTTCGAATGCATCGAGTCCGTCCATCCCGCGCCGACGGTCACCCTGCGAACGACCGCCGCCGGACGCATCCTGACGTACTCGTCGGACTCGGCCGGCAGTGACCTGCTCGAGGAGGCCGCTCGTGGGTCCGACCTGTTCGTGTGCGAGGCGACCTGGCAGGGCGAGGCCGACAACCTGCCGCCCGGCATCCACCTGACCGCCAGGGACGCCGGGTCGCTGGCCGAGCGCGCCGAAGCGCCCAGACTGCTGCTGACCCACATCCTCGGGTCGCTGGACCGCGAGACCTCGCTCGCCCAGGCCGCCGAGACCTACCACGGGGACCTCGCCCTAGCCGAGGACGGCACCACGTTCAACGTGTGACATCAGGAGGGCGGCGGTCGCGATCGTGGCCGCCAGGGCGACCCAGGGCAGTTCCAGCGGCGCGTCGGCGACGTGGAAGCCGACGATTGCCAGTGCCGCCCACCCCACGCCGGCCGTGATCGTCGCAGCGGCGACACGCCAGTTGGAGGTCGCCGGTCGCAGCCGCCGCGGTGGGGACTCGAAGCGTGACATGGCCAGGACGATGGGCGTCGTGAGGACGGCCGCAACCAGCACCCAGCCGATCCTGGCGGCCCACCACCCGGCGGTCCCGACGACCGTGCGTGGCCAGATCCCCGGCAGGACGACCGCCAGGGTGAGGATCGCGACGACCAGCAGGTGCCAGAGGTACAGCGTCATCGCACGGGCCCCCACCGCGGCAACAGGCAGGTACCGAGAACGTGGACGCAGAAACGCGGCGAGCCGCGGCCGCAGCCACCACAGTACCCCGACCTGCGTGACGCCGAGCGCCAGCAGTGCAAGGGTGGGTGGCAGGCTGTTCGACCGGGTCTGCCCGGCCACGCCGACCATCGACACGGGGTAGGGGCCGACCGTCACCAGGAGCACCAGCCCGACCCCTCCGGCGATGGCAGCCACGGCACCGAGTCGGGAGCCATGGTCGTCGAGGTCGCCCCACCAGCGGCCGACGACGTACACCGCCGCCCAAACCAGCAGGTAGTTCACCCACAACCACGACGGCCGTGTCGACGAGACGTAGCCGGTGGCGAAGCCGATGAGGTCGACGGCCGCCGCTGCGACGACGAGCGCCGCCGGTGTTCCCCACCCGAACCGGCCCGCCATCGCATCGAGCACCCCCGTCAACGCAATCACGAACACGTAGATCGCCAGGAACCAGATCACGAGCGCGATGCCTCGGGTGGCGGACAGCACCTCGGGACGCACTCCGAACGCCCGTGACGCCAGTTGCGTCGCCAGCACCCAGAAGACCAGGACCACGACGGTCGGCCACCACAGCCGCAGGAGCCGTCGGCCCATCCACTCGCCCCAGGTCCCACCTGTCGCACGGTGCTTCCGCCACGACGGGAAGGCGACCACGCCGCCCGCGAAGAAGAACACCGGCATGACCTGGAACACCCAGGTGATGGCTGACAGGCCGGGCAGTTCGGACAGCACGTCGGTGACCCGTAGGCCGCCCTCCGCGGCGGACTGCACGTCGGTGACGAGCCAGTGGCCGACCGCGACCATCAACAGTGACAGCGCACGTGCGAGGTCGACGACGCGGTCACGGTCGTCGGGGATGACCAGATCGTCTGTCGAGGTCGTTGCCGTCGCCGTCCCGTCCACCCGTCGTGCCTGGCAGTCTTTCACAGGCACGTGCGGCCACCATGGAACCGGCGACCGGCCCCTACGCTGCCGGACCACTCTCGTGCGAAGGAACCCACGTGCCCCGACCCGACGGCCGTGCCGCGGACGAACTGCGCCCGCTGGCCATCGAGTCCGACTACCAGCGGCACCCTGCCGGATCGTGCCTGATCGTGGCCGGCGGCACGCGTGTGCTCTGTGCGGCCAACGCCGAGGCGGGCGCACCGCGCTGGCGGAACCGCAAGGGCTGGGTGACGGGCGAGTACGCGATGCTGCCGGGCGCCACGAACACCCGCAGCCGCCGCGAACGCCACGGTGCCGGGGGACGCTCGAAGGAGATCGAGCGGCTGATCGGCCGATCACTGCGCTCCGTCGTCGACCTCGATCAGCTGCCGGACATCACGCTGACCGTCGACTGCGACGTCCTCGATGCCGACGGGGGCACGCGGACGGCTGCCATCACGGGTGGATGGGTCGCCCTGGCGAGGGCCCTCACGGCGCTCGACCTCGAGGGTGCGATGGTCGGTCAGGTCGCCGCCGTGTCTGTCGGCGTCGTCGACGGCGAGCCCGTCCTCGACCTGCCGTACGAGGAGGACGTCACCGCCGAGGTCGACATGAACGTCGTGATGACCTCCGACGGCCGATTCGTCGAGGTTCAGGGCACGGCCGAGGGTCAGCCGTTCGGACGGGATGCGCTGGACCGGATGCTCGACCTCGCCGTTGCCGGGTGCGAGCACCTGTTCGTGGCCCAACGTGCGGCGCTGGAGCAGGGAGCCTGAGGGTGAAGCTGGTCGTCGCCACCAACAACGTCAAGAAGCTCGAGGAGTTGCGGCGGATCCTGGACGGCCTTGACGTGCAGCTGCTGACCATGGAGGAAGTCGGCCTGGACAGTCCGGTCGAGGACGGCGCCACGTTCGAGGCCAATGCGCTGATCAAGGCCCGCGCCGCCGCCGAGGCGACCGGCCTGACTGCCCTCGCCGACGATTCGGGCCTCGAGGTCGACGCGCTCGGTGGTGAGCCGGGCGTCCACTCCTCCCGCTACGCCGGTGTGGAAACCGACGACCTTGCCAACAACCACAAGCTCATCGCGCAACTGCACGCCATCCCCGCCGGCGACCGGACTGCACGGTTTGTGTGTGCCGCCGCGCTCGTCACCGACGACGGCCGCGAGTGGACGACCCGAGGAACGATGGAGGGCCGCATCATCGACGAGCCGCGCGGTACCAACGGGTTCGGTTATGACCCCCATTTCGTGTCCGACGGCGAGACCCGCACGAACGGCGAGCTGCCTCCCGACGAGAAGGATGCGAGGTCCCACCGCGGCGCGGCCTTCCGCGCCATCCGCCCGAAGGTCGAGGCGCTGCTCAGATAGTGCGCAGACCGGTGCTCGTGCCGGGAGGTCCGCCGCGTCCGGGCGGGGTCGGCAGGTCGCCTGGCTTGCCGCCGCCCCGGCCGCCCCCGGGCCCGGAGCCGCCGCCACCCGCGGCCGGAATCTCGAAGACGAGGTCGCCGCAGCTGTGGCGCAGGTCGGCGCAGTCCGCACCGTCGAAGGCCAGCGCGGAGCCGTCGAAGGTGCGCGAGCCAAGGCGTCGTTGAGCATCGATTGCCTGCGCGACGGCTTCGTCACCGTCGGTGGCGAGTGCCTCCTCTCCGCCCTTCAACCAGCGGTCGAACCAGCCCAGCGTGTAGTGCATGGCGACACGCTCGCCCTCCTGGGAGGCAGGCAGGATCAACGGGATGTAGGTCCACTCCAGGTGGGTGGAAGACCGCAGCGCGACCTGCATGGCGGGTACTCCGGCGGCTCGGAAGCGCTCGAAGGTGCCGGTGCCGGAGTCGGGATTTCCGGCATCCGAACGCGGGGTGGTGTTGAAGAAGTACTCCGCGTTCTGCCCCATCGTCGGCACGCGGGGCGCCAGCGGCTCGCCCGTCACCGCATCCGTTTCGGGGACCGAGGCGTTGTCCCAGCCGACCACCGCATCGATGTCGATCTCGAACGGTTCGACGCCCATGACCGCGAAGACTTCATCGGGCACCGGGACCTCGCGGTTGCCGACCTGGCTGACCGCCGTCGCACCGAGCGAGTGTCCAGCGAGGCCGAGCCGGTCGGCGTCGACCAGTCCACGGAGCGGATTGCGGTCCGACAGGAACCACACAAGGGCCTCTTCGGTGCCCTCGAAGAAGTTGGCGGCCTGCTGGAACGGGACCCCGGGGCAGCCGTCCTGGTTGCACCACAGCGAACCGTCGGGCTGGTGGGCGAAAGTCTCGGACTGACCCTGGCCCTGCACGTCATAGGACATGACCACGTAGCCGGCCTCGGCCAGACCCTGCGCGGCCCACAGGTACATCTCCTCGAAGCCCTGGATCGAGCCCGTCGTGATGACGACTGCGGGCAGCGGGCCCATCGTTGAGTTGCCGGTCACCGGATCGGTGAACGGCAGCCGTGGTGCCCAGACGTTGCCGGTGATCCGCGATCCGTAGCGGTTGAGATACTCGAACGGGACCTGGACGCCGCGACCGTCTTGCTCTCACGTCGTGCGGTACGGGTCGGCGGCACGCCCGCCCGGGACCCACTGACCGAGCGTGACCATCGGACGGTCCGGGTGCGTGCCCTGGTCGATGAGGTTGTCCGTGAAGGTGTCCAGCGTCGCCCACTGCAGTTCCTGGTGGAACGCCGGGTTCGTGTACTGGTCCTGCAGGCGCCCGTGCGCGCGGACCATGTTGTCGACGTCGCGCTGGTACCACCCCTGGGTCCCCGGTTCCGGGTCGTGGTCGGCCAGCACGCCGACGGCGGGCAGCAGCGCGCCGACGGTCAGGGCCGCGACGGCGAGGATGCGGGCAGGACGGGTCGATCGGGACATGAGGGCGGCTCCGGTCGGACGAGCGAGGTCGTCCCCACCTGAGTCGTCGCCCTCGACGGTCACACGAGCAGGCGGGACCGCGCCGCGTCCTCTTTCGACAGCGACTCTGGGACCGGGCCCTTGACGAGGGCGCCGGCCTTCCAGACGTGCGTGATGTTGTCGGGATCGGCGACCAGGCTGATGTCGGCAACGGGGTCGCCGGCGACGGCGATGACGTCGGCGTCGTAGCCCTCGACGAGTTGCCCCGACATGGGTGCCTGGGGTCCGAGCGTGTCCGGGCCGTTGGCCGTGCTGGCCTCGATGATCTCGAGGGACGACAGCCCGAACTTGGCCATGAGCGGCAGTTCGCGCCCGTTCTGGCCCCACGCGTTGGGAAGGTCCGGGCCGGACAGTGCGATGTCGGTGCCCATCGCGAACCGCACGCCGTTGTCGTGGGCGATCGTCATGTCTTCGAGGTGGCGCTCGTGGAAGGCCTCCACCTTGACCATGCTGCGCGGGTCGACCGACGCTGCCCTCCCGAACTGGAGCAACTGCTCGATGACGTAGCGGGTCGGCACGAGCAGGGCGTCCTGCTCGACCATCATGACCGAGGTCTCCTCGTCCATGTACGAGCCGTGCTCGATCGTCTTCACGCCAGCCTCGAGCGCCGCGACGATGCCAGGCTTGCCGTGGCAGTGCGCCATGACCACCCGCTCGGCCATGCCGGCGATCTCGACGATCGTGCGCAGTTCCTCGATAGTGAACTGCTGATGGATCGGGTGGTCGACGGCGGACAGGACGCCGCCTGACGCGCAGACCTTGATGACGCGTGCGTTCTTGCGCAACTGCTCGCGAGTGGCGGCCATCACGCCGGGCACCCCGTCGCAGAGCACGCCGAGGCCGTTGGTGTGGGCCATCTCGTGGACCCAGGACAGCGGCACGTCGTGGTCATCGGCGTGCCCACCCGTCGTCGACAGGATCGCTCCAGCGGCGTAGACGGCCGGCCCGGGGATCGTTCCTTCGTCCACGGCGCGGGCGACGTGGATCCCGTGGCCCCCGGCCTCGCGGACGCTGGTCACCCCGGCATGCAGCGCCAGGCGGAGGTCGGCGGCGATCCGGACGGCGTGCAGTGCGGTCGGCTCGCGGTACAGCATCGACAGGTCGAAGGACCGCATGCCCATGAGGTGTCCATGGCACTCCCACAGGCCGGGCATCACGGTCGGGACACGGACGACCTCGTCGCCCGGGCCAGCCGCCGGCGCGTCGTCGCGACCACCCGCGTAGGCAATCCGCCTGGCATCCAGCACGACGATCGCGTCGTCGACGGGCACGCCACGGCCAGGAACCAGACGGTCCGCCTCGATTCGAACCGTCACGGCCCGTCTTTGTCGTCGTCACGTCGCAGGCGCCGTCCGGTCCATTCCTCGACCTCGACGCGGACCCACTGGCCCCGCTGTCCAAGCTCGACCCACGGCTCGAAGTTGAGGGCCATCAGCGGCTCGAGTTCGTCGTGGTCGATGACCAGATGAGCCCTACCGCGGGCGATGACGCTCCATCCCGTCTGCTCGTCGGCGTCGTAGCCGTCCGTCTCGACAAGGACCTCCGAGTCGCTGGCAGCGGTTCCGAGCTTGGTGCCGGGCGCCGTCAGGAAGTGGGGATCGCCCTCGTGGAGGGTAACCGTGATCGGGAAGATCTCGAGGCTGGTGCCGTGTCGGAACGCGATCCTTCCCACGTCGACTCCGCCGAACAGTTCGCGGCAGGTGTCGTCGTCGAGTTCCTCGAGGAAGGCCGGTGGTGATCCAGGTGTCATCGGATGCTCCCCGTGCGGTCGCGGTTCGAGCCTACGCGTCGTAGCCCGCTTCGTGCGCGGCGATCAGCGCGGCGTACCCCTCGCGGTAGGTGGGGTACATGAACCGGTACCCGGACCGGATCAGCCGCGCGCTGCTGGCGCGCTTGTTGCCGCGGGTGGAGGGCTCCGGAACGGTTGGTGGCGAAGGGACGCCGAGGCGGTCGGCGAGCCAGCGAAGCACCTCGCCCCGTTCTGCCGGATCCGTGTCGACGCCGAGGTAGACCGGATCGGGTCTGGGCAGGTGCAGCAGGTGGGCGAGGATCCCGGCTGCGTCGTCGCGGTGGATCCGGTTCGTGAAGGTCGGCCGGGTCGGGATCGTGGCTTCGCCGTGCGCCACCTGCTCGAGCAGGCGGGTGCGGCCAGGCCCGTAGATCCCACCGAGGCGCACGACGACTGATTCCCACGGCGCGGCCAGGAATGCGGCCTCGGCCTGCAGCAATGTGCGACCAGCGAACCCTGAAGGTTCCATCGAGGAATCCTCATCGACCCAGTCGCCCCCGGAATCGCCATGAACGGCCGTGGACGAGGTGAATATCCAGCGATTCGGGCGAATCGCCTCGATCTCTAGTTGAGATCGAAGCTGGACAACAGTGGTCAAATACGCGCGCTCGTACGATTCGGGTGTGCGCTCGTCGGCGGAGACGGTGACGACGACGGCGTCCATCCGCGGCAGGGCGGCCAGTGAATCCGGATCGGTCAGGTCGGCGACGACGGACCGCAGACCTTCGACGGGCTCCGCGCTGGGTGAGCGGCGCAGGACGTACGCCTCGTGTTCCCCGACGAGGCGGCGAGCCAGCGCCATCCCGACGTACCCGGCCCCGGCGATGAGCACGCGCATTCGGCGATCCTGTTCCGTCGTGGCTGGTCAGCGGCCGGTTGCGTGGTCGAAGACGTCCTGGTTGAAGCTCGGCCACCGGTCCGCCGCCCAGGTGTCGAAGTCGCGATCGCCGAGGAAGGCGCAGGCGATCCCCGCCTGCCGGTCGATCCACAGGAAGGAGCCGGCCTGCCCGAAGTGGCCACAGGTGTGCTCCGGTTGCCCGTTGCCCGTCCAGTGGGGGGACTTGCCGCCCCGGATCTCGAAGCCGAGCCCCCACAGGTTCGGGGTCTGGCGACCGAAGCCGGGCAGGACCCCGTCCAACGCCGGGAACTGCGGACTGGTGGCGTCGTCCACCAGGTCGGTGTCGAGCAGCGAGGGTCGCAGGATCTCGCGGGCGAAGCGCAGGAGGTCATCGACGGTCCCGGCGGCGTCGGCTGCCGGGCTGCCGTCGAGTGACGTGTCGTCCATCCCGAGCGGCTCGAAGACCTCGATTCGGAGGTGCTCGGCGAACGGCACGTCGGTGCGGTCGGCGACCAACTCGCCCAGCCGTTCGTAGCCGACGTTCGAGTAGATCCGGCGCTTGCCGACGGTCGTGTTCGGCGCCCCCTCGGCATATGGCAACCCGGAGGCGTGCGCCAGCAGATGCCGCACGGTGCTGGCGTCGGGGCCGGCAGGCTCATCGAGGTGGACGAGCCCGTCCTGTATCGCGACCAGCACGCCGACGGCCGTCAGGAGTTTGGTGACCGACGCCAGACGCAGTCGCTGTGTGGTCGCGCCATGGACGTCGATTGTGGCATCCCCGTCGGTGACACCGACGGCGGCCACGTCGACCGGCCAGTCGTCGATCTGTCGGAGCACGTCGATTGAAGGCCTCAAGTGGTCGGGCGGGGCCGCCGACGTTAGCGGTGTAGTCCATTCGTCGAAATGCCGGGTTCCTGTGATTTCCTGACGAACGGCCAAGTGGACGGCACACTCCAGGACCGGACGAACGACGCACGTATCCGGGATGGGCGTGCCACGGGGGCTGGACGGAGCATCATGATCGCACGACGCCGCGCCGCGGCACTGCTCGGCGGCGTCATGCTGTTCTCGGTCGCGCCTGTCGTCGCCTCGGGGCAGGAGCCCGTCGAGCAGGTGACGCCGCCGCAGTCCGCCGAGGAACTGTCGGTCCTGACCCGGCTCGATGGTGCGCGTGCGGCGATCACCCGCCTCCAGGCTGCCAGCAACCGAGCGGAGTACGAGCGGGCAGAGGCCGAACGCGCCGTCGTTGCGGCCCACCAAGAACTCGTCGGGGCCACCCGTGCCATGGAGTTGGCCGGGGCCGCCGTCACGGAAGCGCTTCGTCACGTCGAGGCGAGCCAGCGCGAGCGGCTGGCCGCGCAGGTGCTGCTCGACGCCGATGCTGCCGCGTCGTACAAGTTCAACGGGGCCAGGGGGGCAGCCCTGTTGTTCGAACTGATGGGCAGCAACGGTGGCCCCAACGAGTTCGCCCGGGACCTGTACGCGCTCGAGTCCGTCATGGTGCGCCGTCAACGCGAGGTCGCCAGGCTCGTCGACGACGTGGCGACCGCGACCCGGCGGTTGGAATTGTTCATGGCCATCCGTGGGTCTGCCTACCTGTGGCATCGCGGCGCCGAGGAGTCAGTCGAGGCGGCCGAGCAGGACGCCGAGGCCCGCAGGGCCGACGCGGCCCTCGCTGAAGAGCGTCTGCTTGCGGCTGCTGCTGCCGCGCTTGCGATCGAACTGCAGGCCGCGCAGGTCGAGGTGGCCTTGCCACCCGCACCTGCCGGCGCTGACATCCCCGCGGCCGGTTCTGTCCTCGAGATCGAGCCGATCTTGCCTGCGGCTCCGGTCGTCGCACCGGTCCATCCCGGCCCCGTGCTCGACGTGGTTGCCGACGATGGGGGCCCGACGATCGACTTCGCGGCGACCGTGGAGCAGGTGGCGTTGCGCCGGACCTGGCTGGCCGATCGCGAAGTCGACCTGCAGGAGGAACGCGACCTCGACAACGCGCACCGGCGCGCACAGCCCACCCTGACCTGTCCCGTGGCAGACGCAGAATTCTCCAACGACTGGCACTACCCGCGGTCCCACGGTCGCCGCCACAAGGGCATCGACCTGCTCGCTCCGCTCGGCACGCCCGTGCTCGCCATCGCGGACGGCACCCTCATGTCGGTCGACCGCACGGACAACTTCGACGGTGACAACGACCTCGGCGGGATCGCCGTCACCTATGTGACCGACGTGGGCCGCTTCTACGCCTCGCACCTCGACGGGATCTCGGAGGGTCTCGAGGAGGGCGGTCAGGTCAGTGCAGGGGACGTCATCGGCTGGGTCGGCAACTCCGGCAATGCCCAGGGTGGTCCCCACCACCTGCACCTCGGTTGGTACGTCGGCGAGTCGGAGGTCAACCCGTTCCCGACGATGGCGCTCATCTGCGTCACCGACCCGGCTGCGGTCGAAGTGAGCGCTCCGGCCGCCTGATCTCCTGGCCAGCGGGCTCGGCCGCGTGGGAGCGCTTGTTCGGCCACCAGTTGCGGCGGCCGAACATCGTGGCAATCGACGGCACCAGCAGGGTGCGAACGACGCCCTGTTGAAGTTCGTTTACGCCCGGTTCGCCCCGTGCCAGTCCGTCTGCGAGCTGCTGAAGTCTTTCCGCCAGCATCGCGACCCCGGCGTCCAACTCCCCGAGGCCGGCATGCATCTCGCCGACGCCGGTCACCGCCTCGCCGAGCCCCGCTTCGAGTTCGGCCAGTGCGGCGGCGAGGCCGTCGAACGGTTTGAGATTGCGGGACAGGTCGACGACCGCCCGGACATGGTCGAGGTCGTCCTCGGTCAGTTCACCGTCCTCGCGGGCGATGACGATCGCGGCTGGACCGCGAGGCGGGGGACGCCGGCACGGGACGATCCCAGAAGGGGAAAGATAGCGAGAGACCAGTCAGTATCTTGACGGAGTCTGCCCGCTGCGGCAACCGTGCGCCAAGTCCGTTCGACCCCCGTCCGCGGCTCGTCGATCCGCCGGGGTCGACGACGAGGGGCCGGCCCTGGCGGACCGGCCCCTCGTGGTCGTGCGGTCGTTCGGACTAGCTGGCCTGCTCAGCGAGCTGGTCGATCTGCTGACGAACGAACTCAGAAATCCACCGTGGCCCACCGACAAGGTCGATGTCCAGGAACGGATTGTTGCTCTCGATGAACGCCGCTGTCTCGGAGCCGTCGTTGATGTCCTCCGGGTGGACGAGCATCATGACGCCACCGTCGAAGGCGACGAGCGGACCGAGGACCAGCGCATCCGGCCAGTTACCACCGCTGGCGAGCCAGAAGTGGCTTGGGTCGAGACCTGCGGTCTTCGCGGCATCGGCGACAGCCAGCGACGTGCCGTAGCGTGTCTGGCCATTCAGGCGACCGACATCACCGACGATGTCATCGATGTCGTCAGCAACCGCTTCCGAGACTGCAACCGGACCACCGACGATCGTGGCCTTGTCCACGCCGGTGAGCGCCTCAGCGGTCTTGTCCGGCAGTTCGTCGGTCCGGACGAGCAGGATCGGCTTGCCCTCGTGTGCGGCGAGCGAGGACGCGGACATCGCGTCCGGCCAGCCACGCGCCGGGTCGTCGTGAATGCCCTCGGTGACGTACACCTCGGTGGCATCCTCGCCGGTGATCTCCTCGATCTTCTCCTTGATCAGTTTCGCGGTCTCGAACCGTTCCTGTCCGCCGACCCGATCGACCGTCTCAACGGTGGTCTCGGCCACGAGGGCCGTTTCCACGAGCGGCTGGACTGAGATCTCGCCACCCAGGATGTATGCGGTGGTGGCGCCGAGGCGGTTGATCTCGTCGATGACGCTCTGACGCAGTTCGTTGCTGGGGTTCAACAGGATCGGACCGCCGACGAGCTTGGACAGCACGCTGCCGGCAAGTGCATCGGGGTACTTGCCCTCGGTCGAGATCACGACCGTGGGCGCACCATCCGGGAACACTGCACGCGACGCCTCGATTGCGGTGTCGATCCGCCCGTCGCCGCTGATGCGATCGACGAACTGGGCCTCGACGGTCACATCGATGACGCCGAGCAGGCAGTTCGCGTCCTCGGCGTCGGACGAGCACGCCTCGTAGGTGATCGAGTCGTCACCGGAGAAGTGGGCGGCGGGCTGGTACATCACGCTGCCCTCCCAGATCGCACCGTCGGTGTTGTCCGGGATCGAGCGCAGCACGGCGCCTTCGGCGTCGTTGGCGACTGCGTCGGTCTCGACCGGCTGGTCCTCAATGGTCTCGGCCGTGTCGTCGGTCACGCTCATGAGCACAGGAGCGTTCTCGACGTCGAACTGGAGCAACGAACCTTCGGGCGTGTCGGATCCGACGGTGATGTAGGCCATCCCGTCAGGGCCGAACGCGATGCCGCCCGGTGATTCGAGGTCGTCGGCCAGGAGTTCGCGTGTCGCGACCCCCTCCTCGTCCCACGACACCCGGGTCAGTGCGCCCGGCGTGCCGCTGAGGAGACCACCGTGGGAGAACTCGAGGACGTACAGCATTCCGCCAGGTCCCCAAGCGAGGTCCATGACGTTCGTGAAACCCTCGAGCAGGGTGCTGAGGTCACTGTTGGTGTGCATGATGTCGGACGATCCTGGGTGGAACGGGAACCCGGTCAGCAGCCCGACGTCGAACCCTCCATCCGCGTTCGCCACCAACTGGGTCGGGACGGCCTGCGCCGGGGCGCGGGTTCCGACGGGTGCTCCGGTGAAAGCGGGAAGGGGAGTCATGACGGGTGAGAACACGGCCGAGGTCTCGACCGAGCCGTCGCCGATGGTCACCGTGGCCTGGAAGTTGCCACCGGAGTCGACGACCTCGATCGTGTCCGCCGAAGCGACGATCCCGAACGGGTTCGAGTCGATCTCGTGGCCCTCCTCGGCCCCGGCACCGTCGTCAGGATTCTCGTCGGCCTCGTGCTGCGCGACGTCGGCGACCTCGGTCTCCATCGATCCGTCGGCCGCCACCACCGAGCGGATGGTGCCGAACTCGTCTGCGCGCGTAGCGCCGTCGTCGACCAGGTCCTGACGGACAGCCGGGTCGCCACCGAGGCCGATGCTGAAGAACAGCACCCCCCCGAAGGCAGATACGTCAGCAGGCCCGGCCGCTGCGAAGCCGGAGGGCTCGACCTCATCGACGGTGCTGGGGTCATCGGCGGACGCCATCGAGGGCAGATCGTCCACGACCACGGTTGCGCTGCCGTCGATGTCGGTCAGGTCCGTGACGGCGGTGATTTCACCGGAAGTCCCGTAGCAGACGTAGCCCTGGGGCCCTTCCATGCACGGACCAGCGCCTCCGCTGCCGGACTCGGCGATGTAGAGGTCGTCCGCGTCGTCGAACGCGAGACCTCTCGGGTTCTCGAGTTGTCCTTCCAGAAAGGTTGTCACATGGCTGTCGGCTGGGGCTGGAGTTCCCATCCCGACCACGGTTGCGGCGAGGAGTCCCCCCACGGCCGCGATCCTGAGAGCGCTTTTCATGCCTTCTCCCTGTCGTCCTGCGGGACCGGTCGACCCCGCGAACCCCGGACACTATGGGGGTTGATTCCGACTTACCCCTGTCCGACGGGCCATTCGTACACGGGCGTTCCTGGCCGGACGGACACGTTCGACGACTCAGCGTCATTGGGAAGCACGCTGTGCATACCCACCCGCGGACAACCCTCCCGGCAGTAGGGTTCGGATCTGGCTGGAGCATCGAGGCCGCGCGTGGCGCACCCGTATGGACCCGGCCCACGGCGGGCCCTTCTGCTGGTCGGGCTGGTACCGACCTACGTCCTGCTCGCCCTGATCGGGCAGGAGCTCGGGGTCTTCGGACTGCTCAGCGTGTGGTACCTGCCGGCGGGGCTGGCCATGGCCGCAGCCCTGTTGCTCGGCCCGATCGTGTTCGTGCCCGTTGCCGTCGCAGAACTGATCGGCGGCCTGTTTGTCTTCCAGGGCGACTTCACCCCGTTGCAGATGGTGCTGAACGCCGCCGGGTACGCGGGCGCCTACGTCGGCACGGCCATGATGATGCGCCGGACGAGCCTTTCGTCGAGGTTCGGCACGCTCCGCTACGGATCGGTGGTGCTGTTCGTCGGCGTGCTCCTGGCGCCGCTCCTGGCAGCTCTCTACGGCGTGGGCATGCAGTACTGGGCGGGGGTCGCAGGCCCGGGTGGGCCCGTCCGCAAAGTCGCCATCTGGTTCCTCGGTGATGCCGTGGGTGTCGCGACGCTCGCGCCCGCGATCCTGTCCTTCGTGGATCTCCGTCGCCGGGGGGCGACCGCCTCGCTCATGCAGGTCGGGGCCCCATACGTCGCCGCGGCGGTGATCCTGCCGGCAGCGATCGCCGTCGCCGTCTTCGCCTGGCGCCCCGACAACGCCGGGTTCCTCTACGTGTTCTTCGTGCCCGTCGCGCTCGTGGCGCTGCGCTTCGGGGTGATCGGCGTCGCGCTGTCCGCCCTGACGCTCAGCCCGACGGTGACGCTGCTCGCCAACCGCGAGTTCGGCAACGTCGTGATGCAACGGTCGGACGTGCAGCTCCTCCTGCTCGGAGTCCTGCTGATGGGCTACCTCATCGGCCTCACCGCGGACGACGGCGACCGTGCGCTGGCTCACTCCAAGCGCCTGGTCGACGAGCTCGCACAGCGCGAACGCCGACTGCACGAGGCCGAACGCCTCGCCGGCATGGGGTCGTTCGAGTGGGACGCGGAGACCAACCACGTCGTGTGGTCAGACGGGCTGTATGCCCTGTATTCGGCGTCTCCCGACCAGGCCCCGGCGTCGGTCGAGGGCTACCTGGAGCGAGTTGTTCCCGAGGACCGTGCTCAGGTCACCGACACCGTGCGTCGGGCGATCGACGAAGGCACGGACTTCGAGCACGACTACCGAATCCTGCGGGACGACGGGGCCGTCCGAACCGTCCACGCCCGCGGCGAGGTCGTGCTGGCCGACGACGGCTCGACGGCGGGGCTCGTCGGTTACTGCCAGGACGTGACCGCTGCCCGCCGACTGGAACAGGTCCTGCGCGAGACGGTCGAGCGCGAGCAGCAGGCTGCCACAGTCGAGCGTGCCGCCGTCGAGCGTGCCCGCGAGATCGACCGCATGAAGGACGCCCTGCTCATGGCGATCTCGCACGAGGTCCGGACGCCGTTGACCCTCATCCGTGGGATCGTCGAGACACTCGACCACGATCGTGTCGCGGCTCCCGGCGCTGTTCGGCGGACCTTGATCGACCGGCTTGCTGCGAACGTCGAGCGGTTGTCGGCGCTGTTGGAGGATCTTCTGGATGTCGATCGGCTGTCGCGAGGGATCGTGCAGCCCCGACGGACGATGACCGAGGTGGCCGACCTCGTCGAGGAGGTCATCCACAACGTCCCGTCCGATGGGCGCATCAAGGTCGACCCGATCGACGACCTCCGGGCGAACGTGGACCGAGGGCTCGTGGCACGCATCCTCGAGAACATCATCGCCAACGCGCTGCGGTACACGGAAGCCCCTGCTCCTGTGCGCGTCCGCGTCATGGCCAAGGACGAGGACCTGCACCTCGTGGTCGAAGACGAGGGCGACGGCGTCCCGGTCGACCTCCGCGAGGCGATCTTCGAGCCGTTCGCGCAAGGGAGGATCATCGAGCACGCGCCCGGCACCGGCGTCGGCCTGTATCTCGTCGCACGGTTCGCGGAACTGCACGGCGGCCGCGCCTGGGTCACCGATCGGGAGGGTGGCGGCGCCGCCTTCCACGTCGTCCTCCCGGACGTGTGTGTCACCTCCAGGTGACGGAGGTCACCGCGGGCGTACGCCGAGCCCGCAGAACAGCGCTGCTCGGCGTGCCAGACCTGATGGTCCGGCTCGTGCCGTTCGCGCGTCCAGGACCGGACCGTCGCCCCATCGCTGGGTCGGACCTTTTCGAACAGCAACTCCCACCCCGTGTCCAGCGGGTCGTCGGGACGCCACACGAAGTCGAACGACCCGATGAACGCGCCGCCGGGTTCCAGGTGGTCCGCGATCCGTCGCATCGTCTCGGCGGCGGCCTCCACGTCGGTCACGAGTTGGATCGTGCTGGATGCCGCGAGAATGGTGCGGTACCGGCGCGGCAGGTCCAACAGGGCCATGTCCTGCAGGTGCAACGTCGGTTCGGGAAGCCCATCGGCGGATGCTTTGGAGCGCACGACGTCGAGCATCTTCGCCGAGCCGTCCAGTCCCTCGATGTCGATGCCCTCACCGAGGTAGTCGAGCACCAGTCGTCCGGTTGCACAGCCGAGGTCGAGCACCGGCCCACCGAAGCGCCGGATGACGTCGAGGTAAAGGCCACGGTCCGGCCACGTGTCGGTGTCGTCACGCCACAGGTCCCAGGTGGAAACAGCAAGCCCGTGGTAGGTCCGATCGTCGCCGGCCACGTGCTGCCCCCGTCCTCCATCGGTAGTGTCGTGACACCGTAGGGCCGGCACCGGAAGTCGCTCAGGCGAGGGCGTCGTACAGCCGCCGGACCAGTGGGGCGATGACCGTGCGGTACAGCGTGTGTTGGCTGTTCGCGAGATTGGCCCGTAGTGCGGGGTGCGGATCGATGACGCGCAGGATGCGACCGCTGTCATGCATCTCGTGCAGGCGGTCCAGCACGCGTCGGCTGTCCGGATCTCGCTGGTCCAGACCGAAGACGACGGCATCGGCGCCCGAGACGGCCGGGCACGGCTCATCGGCCAGGAGGGGACAGAGGGCTCTGGGCTGATCCGTTCCGGGGCCTGCGCACGTGACAGTTCGATAGCCGTGCTGCGTCAGACCGCGTGCCAGCAGGTCGCGCACCGCGGGGTCGGGGTGCTCCACGAGCACCTGGGCCTTCCCGCGGCCCGTCGTGACGTCAAGCCATGACGGCGGCCAGAGTTGCCGGCGGTGGGGGATGGTGGGGAACCCCGCCATGATCGGTCCTCGGGTGCGCATGCTCCATGGTTGCGGATCGCCGACGTGCGGCGCAGGGACCTTCGGCCCTTGGGGCAGGGACGAACGGCACTGTCCCGACCCAGCGCCTCAACGGGTCCCTGTCGGCATCGGGGGCGTTTGCCGCTGGCGGTCCATCGGCGCCCCGGACCAGCGCACAGCCATCGTGCCCGATCGAGTGCGAGCGAGTTCCGGCTCCATGATCATGCCGAGGTCAAGTGATCAGCGAACGCCTCGGACACGCCAGCATCGGGATCACCCATGACACCTACAGTCATGTGCTGCCCGACCAGGACGCCGAGGTCGCCGCAACCCTTGCGACGGCCATCCTCGGCAGCTAACGCCGACACTTTCCAGGGAGCGACCTTGCGGTCCGGCCGAGCCCGGTAGGCCCCACGCCGGTCCTAGGGGGAGAGTCCTGGCGGGCCGAGCCCGGGCCCTCGATCACGCTCGAGCAAGTCGGACAGTTCGTGCCGCCAGGTCTTCATGCGTGATCGCAGCGAGGCCAAGGCGGCATCGTCAACTGGGAAGTCCTCACGGGGAAGCCGGTCGAGCGCGGACAGCGCCTCCACGAACCGGGCAGTGCTGAAGCCGCGGTCCTTGCGGGCGGCGAGCTCGAGGAGCTTGCCAGGGATGTAGCGGTCCAGCAGGGCATGCACGTCCGCGAAGTCGCGACCACGCGCACGTCCGTACAGCGCCAGCATCTTGTCAGCGGCCAGCTCGTCGACGGCCAGCACGGCGCCGTTGGCAGACCGGTCCGACGGGTGCAGTCGGGCGTCGAAGGCCAGATCGACCTCGCAGACGTCTTCGGCAGACGACACCTCCAGGCGCACGAACCCGGCGCTGTCCTGCAACCTACGCACCTGCAGCCCCGCGTCGCGAAGCGCGTCCTCGAGCACCGGCGCGAGCCGCACCACGGCGGCCTCGGTGGTTGCGAAGTAGTCAAGATCGTGCGTCTCGCGATCGACCACCCGATGCACGATCAGACCCGCGCCGCCCGCCAGCGCGAAGGAGTCGGCTTCGCCGGACCGGCGACGATGGACGCGATGCGCCGTTGCAGGTAGGTCAGCACGAAGGCCGACAGCGGGTCGCTCGGCGAGCGGACGGTTCCAGGCCTGACGGACGTAGTCAGGCAAGTACAGCTCGTCCCACAGGTCGACCAGGTCGCTGAGCCGAACGAAGCGGCGCACGTCGTCGGCGGTTCCCTCGCACAGCACCTGCTCGTACACCGAGATCCGATGCGACCGGATGCTCAGGTCGTACTCAATCGGCGGCCCGGACCAGCGCACATGGCGGGGCAACTCCATGACGCGACGCAACGGTGGACCATCGAGGTCCGACAGGTCGTCGGGGACCGCGACGGGGCGCACCCTTGCAGTCGAGCTCTCCATCACCAATACCTTCCGTGCCCGCCATGGTGCCCGATCGGAGCGCCGCACGACGCCATCTCGTTCCGCGACGACAGGGGCAGTGGCGAGTTGACGCCGCTGACGTGTCCAAGTGTGTCCGCGAAAGGGGTCGTCGCAGCAGCCGGGCAGGGTGCTTGCCCGCGTTTGCGCAGGTCAGACGGGGTGCGAGCGGGGAGACTCGAACGTTCTGCTAGGGGTCGCATGGAGGCTGGAGCCGTGGACGGGGGTCGCTGTCTGAGGCCGGCCCAGTGGAAGAGAGTTATTGCGCGTCGCCGATTGGCCAGGGGATCGGCCACTTCTCGTCGCGGGCCACGTCCTCGATGGGACGCTGGAGGCTGGCGTAGAGGGTCTGGTCCCTATGGTAAAGGTCCTTGATGCGCATCGCGAGAAAGTCAGCCTCCGTGACCTCGGTGGTGGGGTATCCCATGTCGCGACGTGCCGCCAGGACAAACTCTGCGTACAGGCGGAGCAGGATTGTGGCGGGCGGGTCGTGGTACGTGGCCTGCATCCAGCGTGAGAAGATCTTGACCGCTTCATCGGATCCATAGATTGTGACCCACGCCATGAACTTGCTTGTAAGTGATCGGAACTCCTTGTCCGGGATCTTCGTGCCCGTCGTCGTTGTGTCGAAGATACGCCGGAAGAGATCGATCATTGGCTCGTAAATATCGTGCTTCTTGCCAGCGATGCGAGCCTCGAGATCTCGTACACGTTGTGCATCGGTCTCATGGGATCGCGTTCGCACTGCGGCTGCCGCAGCAATGATTGCCGCGACCAGGGCGGCCAGGGCTGGCAGCCCGGAAGCCAGCAGGACTGGCCAGATACTGGGATCGTCTTGCATCAGTGCCCGTTCGCTCACCCGGCATGACCTTAGGGGAGTGGGACGGATTCATAGGCCAGGAGCCGCGCATTCTCCACGGTGTCGTTAGGCGGCCCAGTCGCGGAGTGCCAGAGGCCCGACGTTGGCGTTCCTGTGGCTAGCCCAACGCGGGCCGACGAACATCGACAACGTCGCCGACGGTAGAAATTCCTCGTCCCTACGTGGCGACAGAATTCTCCGCGGTATACCGTGCTGCCGGGGACGCGGTGAATCGAACGGGGAAGAGTGATGTACGAGCACCTTCGTCGCTTCGGCAGCTGGTTCATCGCCTTGTCAGGGCTTGCTGCCGCGTACATAACGGCGAGGGAGGTCGAGGCCCTCAGCTTGTTCTGGATCGTCTTTGCCGGAGCGCTTCTTGCGACCGTTGGGAAGCCGACTCTGAGGCGCGCAGTCGAGTGGATCACTCGCGTCCGCAACTACCCCTTGGTTCTCAGTCGTGTTGCGAAACTCCAGGAGTCCCTCGAATCAGTGAAGATTGCGCTGCAAGAGTCCGAGCAGCGAACGAAGTTCATCGCTGCGCGAATGATGGAGGTCGGTCGCCAACAAGTGATTGGTGCGATGCAAGCACAGATGAGTGCACCTCACGTGCCGATCCTACGATCGGTCACACGGACAGATGAGGATGGCCTGATTCTGCTGGGTGTGCAACCCGAGGGAGAGAGCGCCAACATCGGTATCGGGGCTCGCTACTCCCTTTTCGTGCAAGGGACTCGGACCTCCTTGGGTGCGATCGAGGTGACCGCTGCAGAGGACGACTCCGTGATCGAGATGAGGTGCGTGGAACGTCTCAAGGGTGAGTTCTGGGATCGCCTCGAGGAACGGGCCGGTTCGGACCCGTCGCCCCCGACCGGCATCGAGATCCGACCGTATGCACTCGACGACGCGGACCACAACGTCATCGCTGACGTTCTGCACTCGCAACTGACAAAGACAAAGGACGATGACGATGCGTGAGGTAGAGGCCAAGGTCGCGACTGTTCTGTCTGACTATGAGGTCGCTTTGACCGCGGGACGTGGCGAGGGCGTTGAGGAAGGCCAAAAGGTTGTCATCTCACGGCGCGTGGACGTTACGGATCCGGACACCAACGAGCCGCTCGGATCTGTATTAGTCCCCAAGCTGCGGATGGAGATACGGAGCGTTCAAGGCAAATTGAGTGTGGCACATGTCGTGGAACGCGCACCGTCCCACGACCCAGTCAGCAACGTATTGTCGCTCCGGAATCAGCAGCCCCTAGTGAGAATCACGACGAACTCCCACGACGAGCGGACCGGCGTCGTTTTCGTCGGGCCCGGAGCGCTGGCTCGGATTCAAATCCCCGACGTGTCCGATGCGCCGTTCTAGGGGATACGCGGAGGTCACCCGGATCTCCGTGCTTGAACCTGACACCGAATCGTAGGTGTCCGAGGCTGTGCAGGCGGCTTCGGTTGCGGCCGCCGCAGGCGGCCGCTCTTGAGAAGACTTTGTCGAAAGAAATTCCGGGATCTCTGGACGTCGTAGTTTCGGCGGTGTAACTTTATGGGACGCCCTCGCTGTGGTCCCTAGGGGCCGGGCAGCGAGTCGGGAAAAAAATGATGGACAGAGAGCCGCGGTGAAAATGCCCGGGGTGAGCCGGTAGGCCACCCGACGAGTGGCAGCCGTGAGGCCGTTCCGCTCGCGCTGACCCGACGCGAGGACTATAGACACAGGCGACGACCGGCCCCTCCGGTTTTTCCGGAGCCTCGTCGTGGCTGTCTCGTCTGTTGCATCTACTGATCCATATGCGTCAATCTCGCCGGCGCTCTGTCGGAATCTCTATCGGCGCCCGATGACGGGCGCGTGGGAGCTTCTCGACGCTGCCGGCCTGCACGATCCTCCCGTCCGTTGTTGGAGCTGGCGGTGTGAGGGCTGTGCCTTCTTGAAGTCCAAGGATGCTGCTCGCCTCGTAGCGCTGGGCGTGGCCCTGGCGTTGGCGGAGGGGCTACCCCTCGTGCTCTTCACGGTGACGGAGCCGCCTCAGGCGCGTGAGTTTCGTGCGTCGTCGGCCGCTCTGACTCAGCTCATGAAGCGGTTGCAGGCGCGGGGCGGCGGGGAGCTGCGGTGGATCGGTGTTGCCGAGTGGCAGGGCCGCGGGGCGGTGCATTGGCATGTCGTGGTTGCAGGCAGCGTCTACGGGCGCGCCTGGACGAGTCCGAGGGGTCGCGTCTACGCGGGACATCCTGCCGAGAAGCGAGGATGGCGGGTTCGCAAAGAGGCGGATCTGCGGCCGATTGTGGAGCGCTACGGCTTCGGCAAGGTGTTCAACGTCCACGCGCTCGGGGTCGGTGAGGAGGACCCGGCTCAGGACGTAGCGCGCTACCTGAGCAAGTACCTCACCAAGAGTGCCGACATGGCGCGGCTGCCAAAGCGGGCCCAGCCGGTGCGGTCGTCACGTGGGCGAACGCAGTGGGCCCCCGGCTACACGCTGACAGGCCTTCGTGATGAACGACGCGACGCGGCTCGAGAGCGTGCGGCTGTTGCCGAGGTTGCGTGATGGCCGGTTCGCCGGATCACGACCGAGTAGCGTCGGTGCTCGTTTCGGTGGCGCTGCGGTTGGTGGAGAAGCAGAAGGCCTCTTCGGTGGCTGGACGGGAACAGGGGAGCGACGATGCTGACTGTGGCGTATTGCCGGGTGTCGACGGAGGAACAGGCGACCGAGGGCTACTCGATCGAGGGCCAGGCCGAGAAGCTACGGGCTTACGCGGAGCTGCACGGGCTGGGTGAGGTCACGGTGGTGACCGATCCTGGTCGGTCCGGCAAGGACATGGATCGTCCCGGGTTGCAGCGGGTGCTGGCGATGGTCGAGCGAGGCCACGTGGGGACGTTGCTGGTGTGGCGGTTGGATCGGTTGTCGCGCAGCCTCGGGGACCTGGTGCTTCTCGCGGACACGTTTGGGCAAGCCGACGTGGCGCTGCACTCGTTCACGGAGAAGCTGGATCTGTCCTCCGCCACGGGCCGAATGTTCTACAACATCCTCGGATCGTTCGCGCAGTTCTACCGAGAGCAGCTCGGTGAGAACGTGCGCCTGGGGCTGCAACAGGCCGTCAAGCAGGGCAAGTGGGTGAACCGTCCGAAGCTTGGCTACTCGCGCGTCGATGGGCGGCTCGTCCCTGATGAGGATGCGGAGACGGTCCGCTGCATCTTCCGATTGCGGGCCGAGGGCCTGAGCTTCAAGAAGATCTCCGAGCAGACAGGCGTCAGCCCCTCAACCGCGCACGGCGTCCTCAACTCGCGGATCTACCTGGGCGAGACGCTCTATCGGGGCGAGTGGTATCCGGGGGAGCACGAGCCCATCCTGACGGAGAAGGACTGGCAGGCCGCGCGTCGTGGACATGTGCCATATCGGCGTGGCGGTAAGCAGGTCTTGTCGGGTCGTGTCCGTTGCGGTGTGTGCGGGAAGCTGGCCTCTGTCGAGTACCACCCCAAGGGACACGCGATGTTTCGGTGCCGTCATCGAGGAGATGGCTGCAAGTACCGGCGGCGTCGTGCGACGGGGTTGGAGGCTGCGGCGCTGCTCGGGCTGCGGCTGATCCGTGAGGACACGGAGCTCCAAGTGGCGATCCGCCGCGAGCTGGATCGCGCGCGTGGCCGCGACGAAGTCCCGGCACGCGGGCGAGACAGCGCCCGGCAGACGGCGCAGGTCCTACGTGACGTTCGGGAGCAACAGCGCAAGCTCCTCGACCTCTACTACGCGGACGCCATCTCCTCGGAGTTGTTCGCGGAGGAGGAATCCCGGCTGCAGCAGCGGCTTGCCGTGGCCGAGGCGGAGGCTGCTGAGATCGAGACGTGCGAGAGAGTCCAGGACGAGGTGGCGGCACGCTTCGATGAGGTTGCCTCGGTGTTGGCTGACCTCGACCTCGACGCGGTGTGGTTAGAAGCCACGGGGAAGGAACGGCGGGTCCTGGTTGAGGAGCTGGTGGACGAAGTAGCGATGTTCGAGGACCACCTCGAGATCACGGTGTCCGGCGCTCCGCGTCTGAACGTCACGCTGGACGAGGTCGGCCTGGGGGATGCAGAACGTTCGTGCGAGCGGGGAGACTCGAACTCCCACAGCCTTGCGGCCACTGGGACCTAAAACCGATTCCGGTGGTCCGAGGCGGTTTGGGGGGATCCGGGAAATGTGCCTCTGACCAGGGGTTTTGCTGGTTGGAGGGGAGTGGTCGTTCGGGTGGATTCGGGGCCGTCCGAAGATGTTCGGTGCCACGGCGGTGCCACGGCGTAGTCTCCTTGAGACTCATGGCTTGCGGACGTTGGCAGCGAAGGGGAGCCTGTGCCGTCTAGGGAAGAACTCGATCTGGACCGACTGGTTGAGGATCGGGAGTACAAGACCATGGCCGCCATCGTCAGGCACTTCGGTGACGTGGTCGACCCGAAGATGGGGTTGGGTGCCGTCCGTCGCCTAGCGGGGGCTGCTGATTCCGAAGAGGCCTTCACATGGCTCTGGCTCTCCCTTGATCCTTCGAGCCCACCGCCGAAGTCCACGGAGAAGTGGATGGAGGCAGCCAGTGGTCTGGCAACCGGAGTACGCGTGGCGGAGGCACTCCGGTCGCAGGTCGCACAGTTCGTCTTGTCGAATCCGGTTGACGCAGATTCCAGGCACCCCAGAGATGTGTTCCAAGCAAGGCTCCTGGCAGGCCTTCCTTCGACTGTCGGCTGGGTACGAGAGCTGGCTAAGGAGGCTCTAGCTCGGGAGGACTTGAGCGCCGCTGACCGCGTAACGTTTGAGGCGCTGAGGATCTTAGCTGGGTCGAATCGTGGCCCCGATCGAGATGTGGCCCACAGGGCGGCAGCGAGGATTCCTGAGCGCGGCTTCCTCCAAGGCCGACTGGACGTGCTCCTGCATGTTCCGCCGGCTCGATTTAGGGCCGCGGACCGAAAGGCAATACTCGACGCCATCAAGACCGTGGACGCTCAGAGCCTTCCGGCAGAAGCGAAGCCCCAGGCGGCGAGGCTCCTCGCTCGCCTACCCGGTGAGGACTTGCTCTCCTTGCTGTCCAGTTCGTGGATCGGCCCACCAGAGACGACGCTGGGCCAGATCGGCTTGGTATCTCATCTGAGCGATGATGTCCTGCGGAATCTGCTCAAAGACAGGAGCCTTAGGCCTGACGTCAGCCAGGCTCTCATAGTCCAGGCCGCCAATCTGCCCCATGAGAAGCTCACTCCCCTCGCGAGCTGGCTTGCTCCGAGGATCCGGAAATGGCCGAGTACGTCTTCGTGCAGGCCATTTCGCAGATGCATCTCGGACGGCAATCGCGACGTGGATCCGGCACTTGGCCGCAGGTCGCTGAGGCCATCGTGTTCGCGAGCGACAACCGGGACTGGGCCTCCAAGTTGGCAGACTCCTTAGCCGAGAGCCAGCTTGGCGAGGTGGTGGAACGTGGGGCAACTGTGGCACCGCGGCAAGCTGGACGTCTGGCGTCGGCGTTCACAGCGGAGAACGAGTCTGATCGTTTGAGGGCGCTGTTCGCTGCAATGAATGACCGCCGACTCCCGAAGTTCCTTGAAGGCCTGCTGGTAAGTGGCTTTCGCGAGAGTTGGGAGGATCCGGCCGCAAGTGTGGCGATTCAGGCCGGGCTCCGGACCGAAGCCGCAACTCGTGTGGTGGCGCAATCCCCACTGAGGGGCCGGCTCCTGAAGGGGCAAGAAGTCCAGGAGCCCGACGTCGCCCTCCGCGTCTTGTCGTCGTGCAGCGATCTGTGGAGCGACGAGGAGGTGGGAATCCTGATGTCCATCATTGGGTGGAGCGTTGACGATTACGGGCAAGCCCTGTCGCTTGTGGAGCACCGCCTTGACCCGTTCGCCGATCATGCCGACTCGGCCCTTGCGTCCATGGATCTCCCGCAAGCCCAGGCCGTACCTGACGACAAACTCAGGATGCTCGTCGAGACGTTGCTGCGAGGTGGCGTCGTTGAGCATATCGACGATCCCGAGGAGGACCACCTTGAGCGTCTCCTCCGACACCGCAACCAATCCATCAAGAAGATGGCCTGTCAGTGGGTAAGGCATCGGCCAGTGTCGGCTCAGGCCGTGGAGATGGTGAGGGCAGCGGCCGAGTCATCGGCTGTGCTCAAGGATGAGTTCCAAGCTGCGCGGACCGACCAGGCCGAGCGTCTGGTAGCAGCGGCCAATGACGACGACAGGACGTGGGAGGAGCGGATTGACGCACTTGTCCTCGCGGCGAGGGCGTCTCCGGGTGTGGCTAGCTCGGCAGCCATTGCACTACTGGAGTCTCCCCGACGCGAGATGCGACTCCGAGCAGCCCGACTACTCGCTGACGCCCACCCTCCGAGTGATGAGGACATTACACGGGTGAGGACTGCCATCGAACGCGAGACGGAGAGGGACGTTCGGCAAGTTCTTGAGTCGGCCCTGCGGAGAGTCAACTCCGGCGATGAGGGAGAGGCGCTCCGCAACCTATTCATTTTGGTGGGGCTTGACCCCGCGGAGGCACCAAGTATCGATGTAATGCTGCCAGCGAAGGAACAACGGGGCCAGTTCGTCGCTGCGGTCGACAAGTGTCGAAGTGATCAGTTGGGAACCCCCCACAGTTACGTCACGTCTCTCGCAGTGCTGGCCGATCAACTGGCTGAGTTCGCTGCGCTTGCACGATCGGAAGTCGAGGATGGAATCCTGAAAGAGCTTGAAGCGAAAGGCATACGCAACAACACGGGTGAGAAGCCGGACGCGGGCGAGTTGATACGACGACAGAAACTGATACAGGAGTTCGGCTGGTTCCAGGCTGTGGGAACCCTACGTGAGAAGCGATATGCCCACTCAGCTCCACGCGGATCGAGCACACCACACGAGTACGACTCAACGGACATCGAAGTAGGGACGGGACTCCTTAGAGCTGTCGTACGCGGCTGGAAGGAATCCATGGTGGCATCGGCCACCATGGCGGAGTGAGCGGCGGCCCGCCAAGGCCGCTTGCGGGGACTCACGGGTTGACGGGCCGCCTGTGACGTGGGCCTCGAGGTAGTGAGGGTCAGGGGCATTCCCTCGGTCCGCTAACGTCGGTAGCGAGGGTAGGAAGTAGTCCTGCGGCCTCCAGGAGGCTTGAGCCGGGGCCCGTCAGATGCCCGGCGCGTTTCTCGTTAGCTCGCTGCGACCCATCCGGCGGTGCGGCTGTCGGCCCTCATCCAGGACTGCCGCCACTGTCGGGCGTCGGTTGACGCAGTCGGCGGGGCGATCTTGGGTAGGTGGAGCTGGTGGAACCATGCGGCCATGACCTGGTCGTCAGTTCCGGCGTGCGGCCAGCGGGTCAGCTCCGACACGAGCTTCATGGTCTTGACCCCCGCCAGCGACCCGTACTGCTGGGAGCCGCGCAGCCGGATCCTGCTGTGACGGTACGGGTCACGCAGGATCGCCGGACCCTAGTCTTCGTTGAGCTTTCGGGTCCGGTCGTGTGCGGGATGATGTTGACGCGGTGCTTGGACGTCCAGCGTCTCACGTGGTCGTATGACCAGCAGGTAACGCTGGGCGGCGTTGACCTCCACGACCCAGTGCGTGATCGGGTACCCGAGGTTCTTCGAGCGGACCTGCCACTCTTCCATGAGCCCGTAGAAGGACCGGCTGTTGGCGTTCCAGTCGAGCAGTTCATTGGCCTGCATCTTCTTGCGTTCCAGGTCCATGAGGAACGACGTGGGGATGTCCCCGGCGGCGTTGGCGGTCACGTACCACTGCACGGCCCACATGTTGGTGCCGGACGGGTCGACCGTGGCGATGGACGTGCAAGGGCGGAGCATCCCTTCCGGCAGGGGCGTGCAGATGTCCCGGTCCGTGTCGACGCGTCCGGGGGTCTGGGCGCTGTCAGTCGGGTCGATGCCTCCCCAGATCCAGACGTCCGGGATGAGGACGCCTTCCGGGTCGGCCTTTTCCTGCTCGTAGGACACCTGGTACTGATGGGGTTTGATCTCGCGGATGTTGCGCAGGTCGGTCCACGGGAGCCGGACGGGATCGAGCAGGCAGCCGTCCGGGTAGGGGGTGGCGGTGCCGCGACGGTGGGACTGGGAGCCGTTGCACCGGTCTTCGTAGTGGGCCTGGTGGATGATGTGCTTGTACAGCCGGGGCCGCTCGTCGGAGTCGGACGCCCCGAGCGCTCGAGGCCTTCTTCGTCGTCGTCGAGCAGGACCCGCTTGTCCAGGGCGTAGCGGTACAGGTCATTGGCCGCGAGACGCTGCCCGATGAGCAGCATCACCCCGCCAGGCTCCAGGCGGCTCTCTGCTTCGTCGTCCCACCAGGTGCGCTGCTTGTCGATGGCGTCGCCGGTGCGCGGGGTCGCCTTGTCCACGACGTCGTCCCAGACGATCAGGTTGAACCGGTTGCCCAGGACCCCGGAGTCCATGCCGTAGCAAGACCAGGTGGGTTCCTTCTCTTCGATCGGGACCTGTTCGAACTGGGACGCTACGAACTCGTCGGCCCGCCAGACCTCCGACCCGGACGGCTTGAACGTGCCGTAGTCGGCGGCCAGCGCGGCTTCGGCGTCGACGGCCAGGCCCCGCTCCACGTATTCGGGCCGTGCATCCACGCGGAAGGCCGTTCCAGCAGCCGCCGCAACCGGCGGGGCCGGCGACGGGCGTTGTTCGCGGCACGCGACCCGATCAGCCCACGTATCCGCCTGTCCCGGACGGTCGCCCATGCGGCAAGGGCATAGACCAGCGAGGTCTTCCCGACGCCAGGCGGCGCCTTCTCCACCCCGTAGACACGCTCAGGGGACTTGAGCCAGTCGACCAGCCGCTCGCCCGTATCGACCTGCCAGGGTGTCAGGATCAGGCCGACATACCGGCGGCAGAAGTACTCGAAGCGTGCCAGCCTGCTGGGCTTCCGGCTTCAGCTCGTCGTACGGGATCGGTCCCGGCAGCTTCTCCGCCTCGCGCGCCTCCATCCGCGCGTCACCGGAAGCTGACCGGAAATTCTTCCCATCTTCTGTGCCCACGAGCGGGACACCCCGGCCTGCTGCGACGAGTCTGTGATGTTGAGACCCATCTGGCGCAGCCGTACGTAGTGGGTGCGTCGACGGTCGGAGACTTTTGCGGGCATGGCCACAGGGTACCGTTGGACGTGCCTCGCACCGAAGACCGTTTACACGCGTTGGCACCGGTATTTGGACATGTTATGGGAGCACCTTTACTTACCCCTTAACCCCCTCCCGGCACATCCCCAGTCGAATGGTGGGAACGTGATACATCCCATGATGGGATTTGGTGGTGACTGTCGTTGGGTGACGTCGCAATCTCGGATTCGAGTCGACACTTTCGCTGCCTGCCAGGAAGCTGGGGGTGTCGGCGTTTCTGACCCCCCGACGAGGCTGTCAAAGGGGGGTCGGCTGAGGCCGGTGCCACGGGCCAAAGCCACTCGGAGTACGTCCCAACGTGACGGGTAAAAGCCCTGGTCAGAGGCCGATTGTTGGAGCGTGGCACCGCAATGGCACCCCAGATGTCTGGACTGCGTGAGCCGTGCTGCGTCTCGTGACGACGACTGCCGGGTGCCAGCAGGCGAACAGTGACACGGGTACCGGCCGCCGGGTAGGCGTGGCCGGGCCTCTGCCGCACGCAGATCCGGCACGCAGATCCGGCCTGCATGCCGCATGTCTCGGGATCGTTGACGGATAGAACCGTGCAAAAGCCACCCAGTAATGCGGGGACATAGGTATAACTAGTCGAAGGTTTTGATGGCAAATAGAATGATGGAAGAAGCGTTATCAGAAACGGTTTGAACCAGATTAATTTGGCGACTATATCTCCGTAATGTGTGGGATCGCGGGGCCAGTACAACCGTTGCAAGGGCAGCCTTGGCACTTCGAGGCCCCGTTGAGGACGGCAGCTCAGGCCGTTCGAGAGCGGGACGTGATGCCTGGAGGTCGCGTCAGTCGTCGGTGTCGATGAGCACCGGAGCAGGTGCTTGGCGGATGGCTTCGCCTCCGTCGGTGTCGGCCTCGGGTTCGTTTGGGCGGGTCGTCGCCTTGGGCGCCGAAGGCTGCCACGGCGTGATGTCCTGTACGACCTGTTCGTAGAACGTGTTGACCAGGCCGAGGACGCTTCCGACGAAGCCGGCCCGCTTGCCTCCGCCTGTCCGGTTGAGTCCCATCTCGGCACGGACGACGACCCGGAACTTGTGCGGGTCTTTGCCGTCGGGGACGAGCACGTCGCGGTCTTCACGGATGGCTGCCAGAGACGCTGTTGTGGGGTTCCGTGCGTTCTTCGGGTAGGACTCGATGATCGCCTGGCCCGGTGCGTCGGACAGCTGGCGCAGGAGCCAGCCGACCCGTCCCCGGTGGCCTTTGTCCTGCGGGGCGCCGATCTCGACGGCGGCGACAAGCTGCCGGGCGCGCAGGTCAGCGAAGACTTCGATGTCGCCGGCCGTGTCGGGGACGCGGAGCCCACCCTCCAACGTGCCGTGGCGCGTCAGCGAGTCCATCAGGTCGTCCAGGCGTGTGGTCGAATCGTGGTGCGCCTTCGACAGGACAAGCGACACGTCACGGCCGAGGTTGGCGCCGAGCATGAGTGCCCCGTAACGGAGGAGCTGGTCCCAGCGGGAGCAGATGTCGTCGATGCCCTTGTCTTTCGGGGTGGCGCCGACGTTGCGGACCGCCTCCCGCACGGTCGTCCAGTTGTCGCCCATGTCATCGAACGACAGCGCACCGGATGCCGGGTGCTCCAGGTAACGGATCAGTTCGCTGAGCAGGTAGGCCTGCTCCGGGTCCTGGACCCCCTTGTGCTGTTTGATCGTCAAGGCGGTAGAGAGCAGGGCCGTCCACGACTCGTGGGTGACTTTCACCTTGCTGTTGGAGCGGACCTTCAGGCCTGCCGTCGGGTGGGCGTCGGCGTTGGGGGCGATCTCGTTGGAGATCGTCAGCACATGGTCGATGCCGTTGTCGCGGGCGACGTCCCAGTAGGCGTTGATCTGCTCGGCCGTCAGTTGGTCCGTCCCGGTCTTGACCTCGACCAGGCTCGACCAGATGTTGTTGCCGTACGTGACGACCACGAGGCCGTCCGGCCGGATCTTGCGGCCGTCGAGCTTGTACTCCACTTCGGTGTAGGCCTCGACCGTGGCCTTCTGCGCACGTGAGGCGCCCAGCGGGGAGAACAACTCCGTCGACAGGTCCCGAACGACGGTCAGGATGGCCAGCAGCGCAGAAGCCGCACGCATCTCGGCCTCCTTCGTCGTGCCGATGCCATGCACCGGGATCAGACGTGCCTTCTTCATGAAGCTTCCCCTTGTCGGATTGGCGACACCCGAAGGAGTCCCGAGACCAAACTATGCGGAGGGCCGACCCGTCTGCGCGGAAGCCGACTGGTCGACGAACGGGCCGGCCCTCCTGATATGACAACCGAGTACGGGCCGACTTCTGATCTTGTGTAAAGGGGCGTGATGGACAGCGCTGATGAGGGGAACCCAGATGCCGGCCCGGTCGTGGACCCTGCCAGCCGGCTGGACGGGCGGACCCGGTGGGCCTACGAAACCACGATGATCACCCTGGCCGTCACAGTCGTCGCGCTCCTGCCCCTTGAATCGCGAAGCTGGGTGCATGCGGCCAACCTGGCGATCTGGGGGATCTTCGTAGCCGACTATGGACTCCGCATCTCGTTGTCGGACGATCGCCGACGGTTCGTGCGGACCCAGTGGATCGACCTCATCGCCATCCTCCCTTTGGACTTCTTCCGTGCGGCGCGTGTGTTCCGACTGGCCAGGCTCGTTCGGTTGCTGCGTGCCGGCAGCGTCTTGTGGCGCGTGTCGTTTTGAGCGTCCGTGGCGTGTTGCAGACCAACGGTCTTGGCGCCGTGCTGGCCTTCAGTGCCGGACTGATCGGACTGGGTGGCTTGGCGATCTGGGCCGTCGAGCCGGACATGGGCAGCTTCGGTGACGGTCTCTGGTGGTCGGTTGTCACCACGACGACCGTCGGCTACGGAGACATCAGTCCCGCCACCGGGTTGGGGCGGTTGGTCGCGGCCGTCCTGATGATCGTTGGCATCGGGACGATTGGGATGATCACCGGCAGCATCGCCACCTTCTTCATCGGCGAGCATCGCCAGGAACTGCCGACACATGTCGACTTCGTACGCCGGGAGCTGGGACGTTGGCACGACCTGACGGTGGCAGAGCGACGGCGGTTGGCTGCCGTGCTTGCCGATCTGGCTCACGAAGGCGAATCCGCCTGACCTGTGGGTCCGAGTGAGTCTGTCGACTGCGTTCCCCCCTAAAGGGGGGGACGCAGGACGCACTCGGGCACATGACCGCGTCTGACTGCGTCTGGGCCTCTGGACGCAGTCGCAGTGCGGCTCGGGGATCGAGTGCGTCTGGCGTTTCTGGACGCTGGACGCAGTCGTTACGCCCGTTGCGTGGGGAAGAACCGGCCGTAGGTATGCATCGCACGAAGGAAGGACCCAACCGCGTCGGCAGTCACGTCGGATAGGGCCTCGCGACCCCGGCGGCTCGTGAACGTCGTCGAAGCCTCATAGGGCTGGCTACCTGGATAGCGGCGTGGATCAGTCGCCCGCCGCCGATCTGTAAACGCCGCGACCTCTACGACGTCATCGTCATTCGCCCACGAGGTTTCCAGGCCGCCCCCAGTTGCCTGAGGCTTGGACAGCCAGGTTTCAACGGCCCCCGACTCCAAGATTCGCAACTCGGCGATCGACGACTCGGCCGTCACCGTGTCGTCGAGCCTGCCTTCCGCCGTCACTCCGTCTGAGGCGAGGCCACGACCACCGGGCCTTGGGTACTGTCTCATGAGGGACGCGAGGACAGATGACCGCGCTCCGTCGTCAATGAATGCTCGGACATAGGCCTTCTCTGCCTCGTGGACGACTGCCATGATCTCCTGATCGTTGTAGGGCTGTGTCAGCGACCAGAGCGGCCGGGGGTGGGCGGTACGAGGCGAGGCGCGCACCAGCATCTTGACGCTGCCGGTCGGATTGACGGAGAGGTACGCGTCGAATCGGTTTCGCAACTCTGCATGTCGCCGGTCAACTTGGCTGTGGCGCAAGCGCACTCGCCGGTCTACCTCGACGTCGTCCAGCTTCACCTTCCGCTTGTCGCCACGCCCCCAGTACGCGTGATCGACGGCGTGGACGACATGCGGGGATGGTGGAATTCGGACGAGCACGTAGCCGGTTCCGTCTCCCCTGTCGAGCGCAGTGACCTCGATTTGGAGTAGCGGATCTATCCAGGAGTGAGCGATGCTCTCGATTCGTTCTGGTTCGCCAGCGAGGGGCAAGGGAGCTGGCACGAACCGACCGGGCTCGGGCTCGTCCACCCCGACGACGAGCCACCCGCCGTCGGTCGCGAATGATGCAAGGTGTTCCGCGACACTACGACGAGCGTGCTTGTCACTGACCTCGCGCTTGAAATCGACGTAGTGAGTCTCCTCGGGATCCCCGGTCTGGAGGAATCGCTCAAGGTCTTCCGCAGATGAAGGTGGCCACACGGACTGCCCCGACGGTCGGTGACGTCCTTGACCCTATGCGGCGTAGAGCCGGCCCTCGCGGACATGGGCCAGGAAGGCGCGCAGCTGGGTAGGAGACCACCAGTCGGTCGTGGCCTTGTCCGCCTTCGGTGCATCGACCGCATCGGCGACGTTGCGGACCAGGCGTCCGCGTTTCACGGCGTCCTTCAACGCCTTGTGGATGATGCCGTGGACGTTCGTGACGGTCTTTGCGGACAGGCCTTTGCCGCCACGGCCGCCCGAACGCCCAAGCAGGTCGTACAGGTGCTCCAGATGCTGGGGTGTGTCAGGTCTTGGAGCTTCCCTTCGTGTCTACATGGGGTGAGACAGATCCGTGTGGAAGGATCTGAGGATCTCACTGGAGGAGATTGTGGCCGAGGTCAATGGGGTCCGCACCGCGAAGAGGACCCAGCAGATCGCACGCAAGCAGTTGCGGGCACCAGCCGGGTCCAACGGGGAACGCCGGCCCAGGCGTGGCTTCACGGCCGACTACAAGTTGGCGATACTGGCCGAGTACGACCGCTGCACCGTGCCCGGTGACAAGGGTGCGTTGCTGCGACGTGAAGGCCTGTACTCGTCGCTGATCACCGACTGGCGGCGCCAACATCGCGAAGGCTGCCTGGTGGCCACACCCGGACGATCCGAAGGTGGACGTGGCGGCCCGTCCCGCTCTGAGGTCGAACGGCTTCGGGCCGAGAACGAACGGCTCAAGCGCAAGCTCGCCAAGGCCGAGGCCGTGATCGAGGTGCAGGGAAAAGTGCACGAGCTCTTGGAACAGCTCTCCAGGAGCGAGGACTCCGAGCTCGACTGATCGAGGTGCTCGACGCGGGCGTCGACGAACTGGCACCCATCGTCGGCCGTGCCCGCGCCTGCCAGGTGCTGGGCCGGTCCCGCGCGTCGCACTACCGCCGATGCAACCCGCCCCCGCCCCGGCCGCGCAGCCCTCGCCGGCCGGCACGGGCGCTGTCCGACACCGAACGTGACCGGATCGTGGCCACGCTGGACTCCGAACGGTTCTGTGACCTCGCACCGGCCCAGGTGTGGGCACGGCTGCTGGACGAGGACGGCCTGTATCTGTGCTCGATCTCCACGATGTATCGGCTGCTGCGAGAACGCGACGAGGTCCGTGAACGGCGTCGGATCGCCCGCCACCCCGCCCACGTCAAACCCGAACTGGTCGCGACCGGCCCCAACCAGGTGTGGTCGTGGGACATCACCAAGCTGCGTGGCCTCCACAAGTGGTCGTGGTTCCAGCTCTACGCGGTCCTGGACGTCTACTCGCGCTACGCCGTCGGCTGGACCGTCACCACTCGCGAGTCCGGCAAGCTGGCCGAACAACTCATCGAGGCGTGCCTGACCGACGAAGGCATCGTCCGCGGGCAGCTCACGATCCACGCCGATCGCGGCACCTCGATGACCTCCAAGCCCGTCGTCCAGCTCCTCGCCGAACTCGGAGTCACCCGATCACACTCCCGACCCCGCGTGTCCAACGACAACCCCTACTCCGAAGCGAACTTCAAGACCTGAAATACTTCCCGACCTTCCCCGACCGGTTCACCTCTCTCGCCCACGCACGATCATTCGTGGACACGTTCTTCACCTACTACAACCTCGAGCACCGCCACTCCGGGATCGGACTGCACACGCCCGCTGACGTTCACCACGGCCGCCACCACGCTGTCCGAGCCCGCCGCCAACACGTCCTGGACCGCGCCTACGCCCGCCACCCAGAACGCTTCCGACAACCCCCCGAAGCACCAAACATCCCCGACGTCGC